>Ga0154846_113_pt1 | contig 21225 bp, 25 predicted proteins | sample Rifle2008BG16ft_FD_105574 | JGI IMG/M metagenome (GOLD analysis project Ga0154846, IMG submission 105574) | Candidatus Micrarchaeota archaeon RBG_16_49_10
AGTACAGGCTGACATCAGGGACCAGCGACAACGACGCAATCTGGAACTACAACGCCTCGAGCCAGAAGACGGAATACTGGGTGCGCATCGCGGGTACCACACCTATTGACCTCTGCCAGGGGGCGACAAACCACCTCTGCAACACCGAGAACTGCTCCGGGCCGAACAACCAGATGATAGACATACGCAACGTCAAATGGAGCGTAGCCTACCTCAACGACGTCTCCACCCCTGCGATGGCTGTCTCGCAGCCACTGATAATCGGCTTCGACAACAATAGGAAAGTAGGTCAGAATATAGTCCCGCCAAATGACGTGTATCTCAGATACTGGCTGGCTGTCCCCCCTAACACGCCGGCCTATGATTACAACACCACCTACCAGATAATGGCGGTGGTTTCGGGTGATAGCTGTGCCTAAGGCGTCTTTCATTGTGGCTTGCCTTCTGGTGATACCAGCAATAACAGTAGCCACCAGCCTGGGGATTTGGCCGCCAGAGATTAACGACACGGTATCGGCCTTCGGGAACAGCTACACTTCGCTCTACCTCTTCAACCCTGGCAGCTCGGACGTTGATGTGGACGTGTCCTTCGCCTGCAGGGACTGCGAAAGGGGCGTCTTCGAACTGCATCCCGATGTCCTGATATCCCCATCCAGCCTGACAGTCACAAAGAACACAACCCCTTTCAATCCCCAGGAAATCGTGCTTCTGGCCAAAAACCGGCTGTTTGTGAAGACAATTTTCCATCCCGCAATTTTCGGGAAAGAGTTCAGGATACCTTTTTATAAGCCCATAATTGGGCGTGAAGCCTTCACCGGCAGGATAACGGCAAAGACGACGAACGTTAGGACGGCGATAGCGGTGACGGCCAAGGCAAACATAGAGCTTGCTGGGATAAACCCGCTCCTCCTGTTGGTGCTATCGCTGGCCCTTGTTTTGGCAGCATGCAGAAAGATGTTCAGGAAGTAGTTTTCTATTCCTTCTTCGGTTGGTAGCTGTGCCTTTTCGCCTTCGCTCTCCTTCTCCTCAAAATGAGCAGGACTATCAGGACAAGGAGCAATATCAGGAATATCAGGCTGCTCAATGGTACGCCTGAAGCCTTCAGGTCGAAGCTCGAGCCCACAGACGGTGCGACACCGATCGGGCCGAAGTCCGACCAGTACACCTCCGCCACTATGAGGCCAGTCATGTGCTTCTGGCCGACGAACATGGTGTAATATGGTATTGTGAGCGTGTTCCCGTAGTCCTTATCGAAGACTCTGACGAAGAAGTTCAAGAATTCAGGCGTGTGGAACCTGAAGTATTTCTTCACTATGACCTTTGGCGAGAACCTCAAGGTGACCGGCGCCCCGTCGGCTCCCATAGCCCTTGGGCCGACCGTGACGTCGTTGTCGAGAATAGTGAAGTATGACCTAGGCTCGTCTATCTTCTCGCCTATCTTGTTCCCGAAAAGCGTGACGTTGCTGACGCAGTTTGCGCAGTCGAAGCTGACCTTGACCTTTATCTGGTACTCGCTCGGATTTATTATCCTCGGCGTCACGGTGAAGGTGTCGAATATCGTCCCCTGGAAGGTAATCGAATATGAGTTTATGCCGACACCCAGGCCTTGGGAGCTTGCAGAATGAAGGGTCATCAAGTAAAGAAAGGTCGCTACAATCCCAAGGTAAACTAAATTAAAGCTAGCTTTTCTCATCGTCTCTCTCCGCTATCAATATATTGCATGCTAAATATTGCATGCTAAAAAATAAAAACTAGCATGAGCAGGTCCCCGAAGCTGTCCCTATCTCCACTCCCCTCACTTGGTAAGTCGTGTTGTAGACTCCTGATGGCGCATTGTTCGGCCTGGGGTTAATCCAGTATCTCAAGTACATGTATCGCCCTGCCCCTGAAGCCTGAAGGTTTGGCGCAACCATCTGGTAACTGTCTATTATCGGGAAGTAGTAGTTGCTGTCTGCTGGAGCGTCAGCCGGGTCTGTTGACGTTGCATTGGTCCATCCTACACCGCCGTCAGCTGTATAGTTGACGTAAAGCACGTCCGTTCCCGCTGCACAGTCGCCAGAGCTGCACGTCAGCTCCGCACAGACGCAGTGGTAGCCCGTCACGTTGATTGCGTTGGTGCTGCAGGCGTTCACCCAATAGGCAGTCTGATTGTACGCCGTCCCATTTAGGTAATTGCTAGTGGCGTTGTTGAGCACTGAAGTATCTGTTATTGCGTACTGAGTCCCTATCTGAGATGTGTTCGTGAAGAACACCCCCAAGGTGTAGTTGGCAGATATCTCTATGCAGATAGGCTGCGAAAGGCTTGCGTTCATAGGCTTGTCAGTGAATTGCTGATCCCCAAAGACGAGAGATGTCGATACCCACAAAAAGCTTGCGAAAACCGCAACAAACAAAATTTTTATCACATCAATCTTCATTACGATGTTCACCTTGTTTTCCTCTTTTCTATACTAAATTATTTGATTTATATTATATAAGTTTTTCCTATTTAATATAGATGACTCCAATCTGAGGTAGTGAGATGGTTAAAGTTTTAAAGGTGAAAATGATAAAATAGTCCTTATCGAAGGTTGTGTTTATGGTGATATTCTGCATACCATGCCTCGTGCTGTTCCTGATAATGGCAGTTCTGGGCCTCTTCTTCCCGAAATTCAGGCCCCTGATAAGGGAATCCTGGAAGTGCTTCTGGGACAAGCTCAGGCTGAGGCCGTGCCAGATGTCCTTCGACAAGAAGATGAAGGCCAGGATCGTCTCGAAGCTTGCAAAGGGTGGGAAGCCAGGGCTTGCGGAGTTCGTGAACAGGTACTTCAATGCCTTCCTGACAGTCCTGGGAATAGTCCTGATAGTATTGATGGTCTACTCGACCTGGCTCTTCATAGACTGGATTCTCTTGGGGAACAAGCCCTGCAACAACGGGACCTGTCCAGTTTGAGGCCTAGGAGTCGAACTTGTTGTCGGAAGAGGTCTGGAAGAATTTGGCTATCGACTCGCCCTTGGACCTCATGCTTATGACGCAAGCCAGCAGCGGGGCTATGTCTATTATGTCTATCCTCTCCTTCTCCTTGTCGGTAAGGTCTACCGGCACCGAGTTGGTGCCTATGACATGGATGTCGCTCCCCATCAGCTTCTCCTTCGCCTCGTCGTCTATGTCAAGGTGCGTCACGCATGCGTATACGTCCTTAGCGCCAGCGGACTTCAGTGACTCGGAGGCGTGTATTAGGGTTGTGAAGGTGGATGTGACGTCATCCCTTATGAAGACGGTTTTCCCCTCCACATCGCCGATGACATCCAGCGTCTCCTCGTCGAGGACCCCCTCCCTTATCCTCCTCTTGTGGATTATGGCCATCGGCAGCCCCAGCGAGTTCGCGAGGGACCTGGCCCTCTTGACCGCGCCCGTGTCCGGAGAGCAGACGACCACGTTCTCAGTCGAATAGTTGTCCTTTATGTAGTTGCTGATGAGCTTTGTGCTCGGGAGCGTCTCTATGGAGCATTTTGTGTTGAAGGCCATCTGTATCTGCTCCGTGTGGGCATCGAGGGTGAAGACGTGGTCTATCCCCGCATCCTCGTAGAGCTCGGCCACAAGCCTTGCGGTGACCGGCTCCCTTCCCGTCCTCCTGTCCTGGCGGAAATACCTGTTGTAGGGTTCGATCAGGACGACGCTCGAGGCGTCCCCAAGCTTCGCGGCCTGGCCGGCCTCGGCTGCCAGCATGATGTGCTCGGCGGCGTCGGTGTAAATGGGATGGATGATGTAGACATCCTTGTTCCTGACGCTCTTGGTTATCTCGACTTTTTGTGAGGAGTCGCGGAACTTTGTGGCGCAGGCGTAGACCAGCTCCACGTCGTCCCTGCCCATCCTCCTGAGCTCCTCGTAGATGTCCTCCCCCAGATACCTTTCTTCCTTGATGCCGTAGCCTTCGTATGTGAGGACGAGGATGACGAGCCCATTGGTCATTAGATTATTTTTCGGGTCGAAAGGGTTTTAAAATGCTCTACCGGAAGGATAAATATTTTCTTCGGCATATATTATGTTTGCCTACCGCTTTTGCCTTGGGCGATTTCTCAGGGGATTGTGATTCATATCAAATATTAATATTTCTAAAATCCAGTGATAATTCATGAGGTTCCTTATCTGCCAGAAATGCCTCAAGGGCGGGCTCCTTTGCGAAAGCTGCGCCAAGGTCGTCGGCGAGGCTGGGATAAAGGAGAGCGAGATAAAGATGATGAGGAAGCTGGGCAAGGTCCTCAAGAAGTACGAGTTCCTGAAGGACGTGGAGATAAAGAGGACCGTGGACAGCGAGAATATGGTCATAATAGTCACCGACAGCGATGGGGCCTCCCTGTTGATTGGGAAGGACGGCGGGATGGCGAAGAAGCTTGCGCAGGACATAGGCAAGCACGTCAGGGTCGTCCCTTATTCGTCGAGCACCGAGGAGTTCATAAGGAACCTCTTCCACAACACCCACATACTCGGCGTCAACATCGTCTATTCTGACGGCGGCAAGTCCTACAAGATAAAGGTGCCCAGGAACGAGGCCGCCTCCCTGCCGATAGAGCCCGAGGAGTTCTCGAGGATGACCAGCTCCATTTTAAATGAGAAAATCGAATTGGTCTTTGTGTAGGTTGTCCCGATGAGGAAGAGGATTGCTATAGTCGATAGGGAGAAGTGCAGGCCGCAGAAGTGCGGGAACTACCTGTGCATCAGGGTCTGCCCGCCGAACCTTTCAGGCGAGGAGTGCATAATCCAGGGGCCGGCAAAGACGGCGATGATAATCGAGGACGTCTGCATAGGCTGCGGCATCTGCGTGAGGAAGTGCCCCTTCCGTGCCATCGATGTCGTCAATCTGCCGGAGATGCTCGAGGAGACGGCAATCCACAGGTTCGGGGACAACCAGTTCGTGCTCTTCAGGCTCCCTTTCCCGGTGCCGGGCAAGGTAGTCGGGCTCATAGGGTCCAACGGGCTCGGGAAGACGACCGCACTGGAAATCCTCTCTGGCCACATGAAGCCTAACTTGGGGATTCCGGGGAAGGATGTGGAGCTCTCGGAGCTGATAGGCCTGTTCAGAGGGACTGAGCTGCAGGAGTACCTGACCAGGCTGAAGGACGGGAAGATGACCATATCATACAAGCTCCAGAGGGTGGACAAGATACCCTCCCTCTATACTGGGAAAATATCCGGCCTGCTGGATAAGGTGGACGAGAGGGGGATACTCAACGATTTGATCGAGAGGTTCGAGATAGGGAAGATCCTCGACAGCAAGGTTGAGGAGGTGTCCGGCGGGGAGCTGCAGAGGGTGGCGATAGCGGCCACGCTGGCGAAGGACGCGGACATCTACTACCTGGACGAGCCGACAAGCTTCCTGGACGTCTTCCAGAGGGTTGAGACCTCCAAGGTCATAAAGGAGTTCTGCTCGGACAAGTCCGTCATGGTGGTGGACCATGACCTGGCCACGCTCGATTTCCTTGCCGATGCGGTGCACATATTCTACGGCTCTCCCGGGGCCTACGGGATAGTATCTAGCCCCTACTCCGTTCGTGTCGGGATAAACGCCTTCCTCGACGGCATGGTGAAGGAGGACAACGTCAGGATAAGGGAGACCCCCATCTTCTTCAACACCACGTTCGTGGAGGACAAGGGCGGGAGCGGGGATTTGCTTTCCTTCGAGGGTATCGAGAAGAGGCTGGGGGATTTTACGCTCAAGGTCGCGAAGGGCGACGTCAGAAAGAAGGAGATACTCGGCATCCTGGGCGCCAATGCGCTGGGGAAGACGACCCTTGCGAGGATATTCGCGGGGGAGCTGAAGCCCGACAAGGGCTCGATGAGCGAGAAGCTGAAGATATCGTACAAGTCGCAGTACCCGAGGACGGACTTCGACGGCACGGTGGCGGAGCTGCTCGGGTCGACGACAAAGAAGTTCGGCGGGTCGGACTATGAGTCCACCATCCTCAAGCCGCTGGGGCTCGAGAGGCTGCTCAACAACAACGTCAACAAGCTTTCCGGCGGGGAGCTGCAGAGGGTGGCGATAGCGGTGTGCGTGAGCCAGGAGGCTGACCTATACCTGCTGGACGAGCCGTCGGCGTTCCTGGACGTCGACCAGAGGCTGAACTTGGCGGTGATGATAAGGAGGCTGGTGGAGAGGCAGGAGACATCGGCGATGATAATAGACCATGACCTCCTCTTCCTGAGCCAGATATCGGACAGGGGGATGCTATTCACAGGCAAGCCTGGCGTTCAGGGGATTGTCGAGGAGCCTACAAATCTTGAAGAGTCCTTCAACAGGTTCCTCAGCCAGGTCGACATAACCTTCAGGAAGGACAAGGGCACGGGGAGGCCGAGGGCGAACAAGCCGGGCTCTCAGATGGACCAGGAGCAGAAGGGAAGGGGAAAGTACTTCATGGGTTGAGGTTACTTGTTTCGTTTTTTGAAAAACCTAGACCCTATTTGTGTGTGTCTGCTTCCTCCTTCATCAAGAGGTCTCTTATGCGTTTTGCCGTCAGGATAACCGTATTTCTGGGCGTACAATTCGATTGCGACTGAAATATTGGGAACTTCTGGGGTTAGACAAACGTTTTTCCCGCCAAACAGATTTGACCGAGGAAATTTTACAGTATATGCGCCCTCTGAGGGAAGGCCTAATGGAGATGCCCCCTTTGAAGAAAGGCGAATTCTTTGGCCACTGTAAACATCTTCTATTCCCAAGTCGTAAAGACTTTCTATTGACACATAAAAGGAAGGCACTCCTAACGGTCTTAATATAACTCGGCCTGCCCCGTAATCAACGACTTTGCCGCAGCCTGAGCCTACGCCTAAAGTAGCCAAAGAGACTGTTTTTCCTATGTGGTCTTTCGCCATTCAAATCACCATTTTCGCAGGCCGACAACAAATTCTTATTGAGGGGGATGTATTTAAAATTAGCGGAAGATTTTATGTAAAGGGAACGAAGGGAAGGATGGTGCGTTCAAAAGTGAAGAGTATATTGCTCACGGTCGACCTGGAGACGGATTTCGGCGTCTTCGAGACCACCAAGTGTATGGGGGTGCTGTCCGCATTCCTCAACATGCTGGATGAGAATGGAATAAGGGCGACCTTCTTCGTCAATGGCAAGCTTATCCCGAAGTTCAGCGACGAGCTGAGGGAGATAGGGAAGAGGCACGAGATAGCCTGCCATGGCCTGGACCACGAGAGGCTGACAGGGAAGCCAATAGGACAGGTAAGGGATGAGCTGACGAGGCTGAAAAAGCTCTTCAAGGATAACATTGGGGTGAATCCGATAGGCTTCAGGGCACCCTTCTTCAGGACGAACAAGGATATACTCGAGATGCTGCCGGAACTGGGTTTCAGGTACGACAGCTCGTTGGTGCCTGGAATCCTTCCGGGCAGGTACTTCAACCTCACGGCAAAGGGGGAGCCTTACATGGTTGGGAAGCTTCTCGAGATACCAATCTCCAGGAATGTCGTGCCCTTCGGGTCTACATGGTTCCAGCTGATAGGTAAAAAGAATTTTTCCTGGCTCTTTTCGGCCCACAAAAAATATAACAATGTTATATACGCCCACCTCAACGAGTTCTGCGGCGCCGATTTCGACTTGGGTCTCAAAAGGAGGCTCTTTTACAGGAATAGAGGGGAGAAGGTACTGAAAGATTTCGGAGAGTTCCTGAAAGAGTGCAAGAAGGATTACGAATTCGGCCTGTGCAGGGACCTATTGAAAAAGACATAATTTTTTTATTTTTAAGTCAATATAACGCCGTTATACACCTGGAAACATCTTTCTTTTAAGTTCTCACTTTCATTTCCGAATGGCAAAAAATGTATAACATTGTTATATCCGCCCGTGCAAATCAGTAAACTTTCTTTCTATGCTCAAACCTCAAGAGAAAAAGGACATTTTTCTCAACTTTGTATATCAACCTATATGGCCTGACATAGGTTGCCCATTCGGACTTTAATCCGTATTTAAGAGGCTTTCCAAAGCTTGGATTAGAAACTACCTTCCTGACCTGTTTCTCAAGTTTTTGTAGGACGGCTTTGTCCTTGATTTTCTTTACATCGTCCTCATATTTCTGGGCCCAAACAATTCTCTCTACTTTCGCCATTTGTTCATCTTTTGGAAAAATTCCTCAGGAGTCGCACTCTTGTATCTGCCCTTCTCTATGTCTTCCCAAGCCTCTTGTATTAGTTTTAGCGTTTCCAAGTCTTCAGGATTCATTCCAGTTTCTATTTTTTTGAGGACTATCAATCCATCACTGGTTGTGACTGCAAAAAGTGTGCCCTTCTCTAAGTTTAATTTCTCCCTTATATCGTTAGGCAAAACCACCTGACCCTTGGAGCTGAGCCTTGTCAATTCCACGTCATCCGGTTTGATTTTCATAAAGTAAGATTATCTTACTAATATTTAAACCTATCATTCTGTAACTTCCAGTTATATCCCTATGGGTTTAACCGCTTTCAGCCTGTCCCCAGCTGGGCCCACTTCTATTTTATAGGAAAAAAAATTCTACTTTATAAAAAAAAGAGAGAATTTATAATTATTTTTACTAATTGCTTTTATGACATATCTTATGGGACCTCAAGTTGCCAAGCAATTAAATGCTGTCATTCCAACCGTTCAAGCTGCAATTAGAAATGTACTTGGATTAGAAGTACAACCAACTATTAAAGAAGGGTATGAATTAGCATTTTCCTTGGCGACAGGACTTAGTTATTTTCCTTTAGAAGATTTTGAAAAAATTGTTAGAGAAGCGAATTTACCTCATCCTTATGCAATAGACCCTGGATCCAGTTATTATCCAAAAACCAAAAAAGTTCAAAGTGTTCTAGTAAGAATTGAAGAAGAATAATTATCAAAATCGATTGAAGCCCAAAATTCTGTAACTTCCAGTTACATCCATATGGATTTAACCAGTTTCTACCTGTCCCCAGCTGGGCCTCTATCTAGCGCCCTCGCATCACTTCAGGTCCTCAGCCATGCATACCCCGTCCTGGTCGCAGAACTCCATCCTGTCGCATCTCTCGCAGAAGTCCTTGTGCTCCCCGCAAAAGACCACGTCCATCGACTTTATCTTCCCAATGTAGTAGTTGCCCTCTATCGGCTTCTTGCAGACGACGCAAGTCAAGTCTTCCACCATCAAAATACCCCCATCAAATATAATGTATAACCGGGTTATAAAAAGATTTCTACTGAATAGAATATCATACCTGCCGCGTGGTTAAAGGACAAGGAAAGATTGCCAGCTATTTCTTCCTCTCCATGAGCTCGCCCTGCCTGTAGTATATCTCTTCCATCAGCTTCCTCTGCCTCCCGAGCATGTCGGCCAGCAGGGCGAGTATTATGAGCTGGAAGCCTGTGATAAGGAGGACGCCGGTAAGGACGGTGAACTTTAGGTGAGGGAAAGCCATCCCTGTCCGTATGTTGTATGTCAGTATGTACAGTCCTGATATAACGCCAGCCAAGAAGACTGAGAGCCCCGCCGTGCCGAAGAATGTCAGCGGGCCGTAATCCCTCAATGTCCTTATGAGGTTTATCGTGACCATCATTCCGTACTTGAAGAGGTTTCCCGCGACCCTGGATTTCCTTTTATCATCGTACTTGACCTTGAAGGCCATCTCCCTTATCCTGTAGTTCTTCCTGGATAGGTCGAGGAAGGTCTCCTGCGCGCAGTTGAAGCTGCCGTATATGGTCAGGTTCTTCAGGCTCTCCCTGCTGTAGGCGCGGAAGCCACACTGTGTGTCTGTGAAGTTGCTCTTGGTGATGTAGTTCACGACTTTAGTGAAAACTGAGTTGCCGAAGCGCTTGTGCCAGGGCCACTTGGAGATGACGTCCTTGTCCAGGAACCTTGAGCACGTGACCATGTCGGCCTCGCCCCTCAGCACAGGCTGGATTATCTCCTTTATGTCCGCAGGGTCGAACTGGCCATCCCCGTCTATTATGACAGCTATGTCCGCCCCCATCTCCAGCGCGCTCTTCACGCCGGTCTTGAATGCGAAGCCCAATCCGGTGTTCCTCCCAAGCGAGACGACCCTATCCGCTCCCGCATCCCTCGAAAGTTTGGCAGTCGCGTCTGTAGAGCCATCATCTATGACGAGGACCTCCACACTATCTATGCCCCTTATCTTCCTCGGGGCGCCCTTTATGACGGAGCCTATGCTCCTCTCCTCGTTGAACGCTGGAATCATGACGACTAGCTTCATAGGCCCACTGTATAATATTGGAATCCCCTAATTTTATAAACTTGTCTTTGGAATTATATTTGGTGTCGGGTTTGGATTTGTCATCTGCAATCAGGTTCGTCTTCGGCTTCGCGGCGCTGACGATACTGCCGGGGTTCGCGCTCTCCTACGCATTCTTCCCTAGGAAGGAGGACCTCGACCCGGTGGAGAGGCTCGCGACCATAGTCCTGCTCAGCATATCGGTCGTGCCGCTGATGATCTACTACTCAAACAAGGTGGCCAAGGTGCCCATCACGATATGGAGCAACCTCGCCATAATCCTCGTGGTGACAGCCATCGGCGGGGCAGTCTGGTTCTACAGGGCGAGGGTTTTGCCAAAGAGGAAATGAAAAAAATGCCAATAAGAACAACTTATTTTTAAGCATATTAACTAAATATAATCTATGGAAAAAGACGCCAAAAAGTGGTTGTTTAAGGCAGAGCAGGACTTGGACACATCCGTTTACAATTTCAAGGGCAAAAGATACGACGCTGCGGTCTTCTATGCCCATCAGTCTGCTGAGAAGGGGTTGAAGTCGTTTCAGATAGATAAGTTAAAGAGATTCGACAAGATACACAATCTGATGAAACTTGCGGAAAGTGTGAATGCAAGCAAAGATGTTGTGGGCTTATGCGAAATAATAAACCCAGCTTATTTTGTCTCAAGGTACCCTGACGTTGAGGAAAAGTATGACGAAAAGGAAGTTGCCGATGTGATAAATGCGGCAAAAGGTGTTTTGAAATGGATAAAGAAAGGATTGAAGTCGTGAGACGCCTGAAGGAATTCAAAAATATGGCGAAAGATTACGAGATAGAGAGGATAGTATTCTTTGGTTCCAGAGCCACCGGAGATTACGGCAAGCATAGCGATGTCGATTTGATTTTGGTCAGCAAAAAATTCAGAGGAAAAAGTTTTCTCAAGCGGCCTTTGGGCCTTCACCGTTATTGGAAAATGAAATATCCGGTCGACTTTATTTGCTACACACCGGAAGAATTCGAGAAGCTGAGCAAAGGTGTGACAATTGTCCAGCAGGCATTGAAAAAAGGCATAGAAATCTGAGTTTCCAGGGGAAGTGAAAAAAACACTAATAAATGCTTTCCGACCTAAAATATATTCATGAAAACAGTCAAATTGGACGAAAAAGATTTGAGGATCCTGAAGGACCTGGAGAGGGACGGAAAGAAAAGCCTTAAGGACGTCTCGGACTCGATGAAGCTGTCCATGACCTCGGTCTTCGAGAGGATAAAGAAGCTGGAGAAGGGGAAGGTAATCAGGGGCTACAAGGCTGTGCTGGACAGGGAGAAGCTCGACAAGGGCTCCACCGCATTGCTTCTGGCCAAGGTGAGCATGCAGGAGGATCTGAGGGAGGTCGCAAAAAGGGTCAGTGCGGCAAGCGGCGTCTCGGAGGTCTTCATAGTCAACGGGAAATGGAGTCTGGTGGCCAAGCTGAGGGGGAAGGATGCAGGCGAGATAGCAGGCATAGTCCTAGACAACATAAGGCAAGTGAAGGGCATCGAAGGCGTTGAGGTCTTCCACGTCTGGGAGACGGTCAAGGAGAGCGGCGACATCTTAAACTGAATAGTGGTGACAAATTTCATACAGGTTTTAAATATTGTTGAAACTAATATATTGTTCTACATTCTAATCGACTCTTTCTTGAGTGGTGTTAGGGTATGAAGAAGACGATAAAACTGAAGAGGGCAATCTGGAGGAACTTCTTTTACGGAGACTACAAAGTAAAGGACAAAATCCTCGGGATGGAACTTGGGGTAGAACCAAGGATGGATACCGGCATAGAGGAAGAAAAGCAGGTTTAGACTATTTTTTATCAAATTCAAGCGTAAACTTTCCTTTTTGAATACGGCCGTGCAAGGTGTAGATGCACATTTCCATTACACCTGCAGGGTAAAAAATAATTAAAAAGCCACCCATATATTAGGTATGAAAAAGCTTGCCCTCAAGAAAGACGTCAACCTTTTCACCCTCGTCATGTACGGCATCGGCGTCATAGTGGGGGCCGGAATCTACGTCATAATAGGCAAGGCGGCCGCAATGACCGGGAACTCGCTGTGGATGGCCTTCATGGTAAGCTTCTTCGTCGGCGGCTTCACCGCGATGAGCTACGCCGAGCTCTCGTCGATGTTCTCAAAGGACGCGTCGATATACCACTACACCCAGAACGCCTTTCGCAAGGAGTGGGTCAGCGTCACCATGACGTTGGGGGAGATCGCGGGCAACATAATTGGCGCGGCCGCAGTCTCCTTGGGCTTTGCAGCATACTTCTCAGCCGTTTTCGGAACCCCCTACATCTGGAACGCGCTGGGGCTAGTCATACTCATGTCGCTGGTGAACCTCAAGGGGATAAAGGAATCCACCATACTGACAATATTCATGACCAGCGCGGAGGTGCTGGGGCTCATACTGATAATAGTCTTCGGGATCCCTCACTGGGGCTCGGTAAACTACATGGAGATGCCATCCGGGGCTTTCGGCGTATTCTCCGCGGCCGCCCTTATATTCTTCGCCTTCCTGGGCTTCGAGGACATAGTGAACATGTCAGAGGAGACGCGGAACGCGAAAAAGGTCGTGCCTAAGGCCCTCCTGATTTCCCTCGCCATATCTTCAATCCTCTACATACTGGTGTCGATATCGGTGGTGAGCATAGTGGATTGGCGAACGCTTGGGCAGTCCGAGGCGCCGCTGAAGCTTGTTGCCGGCCAGATACTGGGCAGCCTTAGCCCCATCATGTCGTTCATAATCCTCTTCTCCACGGGGGGTACTGTACTTATACTGCTCCTGAGCGGCTCGAGGATGCTCTATGGCCTTTCCGAGGCCGGGAAGCTTCCAAAGGCCTTCTCCCAGATAAACGGGAAGACCAGGACACCCCACTTCTCCGTCCTGCTGACCATGGTCTTAGTCTTCGCGTTCGTCATGATGGAGAGCGTCGAGTTTGTGGCCAAGATAACGGACTTCATGGCCTTCGCCATCTTCGCCCTAGTGAACCTCTCCAACATCGTGCTGAGGTACAGGAGGCCTGACATCAAAAGGGAGTTCAAGTCGCCTTTGAGCATAGGCAAGCTACCCGTCCTGTCGCTGATGGGCTTCCTCAGCTGCCTGGCGATGATATTCTTCCTCGAGCTGGACGTGATACTGGTCGGCGCCCTGGTGTTGGTCGATGCGGCCGGGCTGCTGGTCCTGTGGAAGAGGATGAAAAGGTGAAGCTAGCTATATCTTTTCTAAGACTTTTTTAACATCTGTGACAGGGATGTAGGTGCCAACAACTAAAACAAAACCACTTTTTTCTGGGGCAGGAAACTGACTAGAGTAACTATATTTTGTATCTCCCCTAACAGAAATGGCAGCCTCCAAATATTTTTCCCATTGCCCTCGATTACCAAACATTTGATTAATAACCCAATCGAACGACCCGTTTATATTGGCCGGATTTAGATTAGCATAATACAATGCATAGGCAGCTTTTCCCATTGAATCATTTGGGATTGGCATATGGCTCTAAACTATTGGGGCAGTTATGAATTTAATTACTTTTTTGTAGTTAAAATAGAAACCTTTAAATACTTTTCGGGACCTTATAGTGTAAAAACGGTGGTTTGCATATGGCTGAAAGCTTCTACAAGGCATTGGAGTCTTATTTCCCAACAAACGAAATAGCTCTACCAAGAAGCCCTAGCATTTTAAACATCGGTTGTGGCCTGTCGCGGGAATCGGGTGCACTTAGACAATACTTTCCCGGATGCCGTATAACAGGAGCCGATTCTGGAAGTAATGCTAAAGGTAATCTCGCTGTCCAAGCCCACAGGGAAGGTCTCATAGACACTCCTTATGAGGGCAATGCCTTGGCTGTCCTTTATGGCGGATTTGATGCTTTTGTCGCCAGACACCCCAACGTACAGATGACCCCTGGTTCCGATTATGTCACTGAGCAAACGGTGGAAGCATGGAGAGAGGTATTCGGAGCTTTAAAGGGTGTTTTAACCCCAAATAAGTGCCTTATAGTGACAACGACAAACAAGCCGGAGATGAGTTCGGTTCAAGGGTTTTTAGGCAAGGGTTTAAGGATTTGGGGGCCTAGAAAAAACGAATACTCTACGCCGTTAAACTTGGCTCCTGGTTGGAAATATCTAGAAAAAGGAAATGGACAAGACCATCATATCTTATTTGCAAGCGGGAAATATTAAATCAGGCTAAATCCCCATCTCAGCCCTGAGCTCCGGCGACATCCTCTCGGGCGACCAGGGCGGGTCGAAGACCACGTCTATATCCACCTTTTTCACCCCTTTGATCTTTCTCACCTTCTTCCTTATGTCGGCGTCTATGAAGCCGGCCATCGGGCAGAACATCGATGTGTATGTCATCCTTATCTTGACAGAATCCTTAACGACCTTGACGTCGTAGACCAGGCCCATGTCGACTATGCTCTCCCCTATCTCAGGGTCTTTCACGGCCTTTAAGGCCTTCAGAACCTCTTGCTTCGAGGGCATCATTTCTCGACCGTTATGCAATTGACAGGACAGACAGCGGCGGCCTCCTGGTTGAGCTTCAAGTCCTCCTTGGACGGGCTCTTCCCCAATTCAAGCACCTCCTTCCTGGCGTCCTTCTTCGACCCCTTGAGGTGGGACTTCGCCCCCTCCATCTCCCAGAACTTGGGCGCCACAGAGACGCAGGCTGCGCAGCCGATGCATATCTCCTTGTCGTGTACAACCTTAGCCATTCATACCACTAACAAATGAATTTATTTGGTTTGCGAGAATAAAAAGGAGCCGGTGGATTTTAAATAGGAACCGAATGGGCGTAAGGGATTTAAGGATAGCTTTCTTAATTTGGGCATGGCTTACGATATACGGCTTGGAATTACATTCAGTATAAAATATAAACTACGAGAAGTGGAAGCTATGATTACACAATGGGGCTTCACATATGGGCATAAAACTATGAAATACCCTTTTCCCCAACACCACAAAGAGCCGTATACTGTTGCAAATATCCGAGGAGATGGACCTTTAACCTACATCGATTTGTTAGGCGGGTGCAATGCTACCCCTGAAATTATAAGTTTGGTGACGGGGCTTTTATCAAGCATTGGAGCTGAACTCATCTCGTCAGAGTAACGCGAAAAATATCAGCATGCAGAAACAAAGCCTTATTTTTCCCCTCAAATAGAAAGCCTCAGCAGACCTCGCACTCCTCCTTCTTGACGTTCTTCGTGGTCAGCACCTGCAATGCCCTGCTGCCGTCGCGGTAGACCGTTATGCCCTTGCACTTCAGCTGGTAGGCCATCAGGTAGGCCCTCTCGATGTCCTGCGGCGTCGCGCTGTTGGGGAAGTTTATCGTCTTGGAGACGGCATTGTCCGTGTGCTTCTGGAAGGCCGCCTGGATCCTCACGTGCCACTCGGGGCTGATGTCGTGCGCAGTCACGAATATGTCCTTCATCCTCCTGGGGATCTCCGGGAAGCCTTGGATTGAGTTGTTCTCGGAGAGCTTCTTCATCAGCTCCTCGGTGTAGATGCCCTCCCTTATCGCCATGTTCTCGAAGACCGAGTTGACCTCGACCAGGTTGTACCCGATGCTGCTCTGGACGTTCCTAACATATGATATGGCAAAGAGCGGCTCGATTCCCTGGGAGGATCCCGCTATGACGCCAATCGTGCCTGTGGGGGCGATGGTGGTGACAGTGGCATTCCTCATGTGCTTATATTCCTTCTTGTCCCAGAGGCTACCCTTGAAGTTGGGGAAAGAACCCTTCTCCTTCCCGAGCTCCTGCGACATCTCGTGCCCCTCCGCCTCTATGAACTTCATGACCTTCTCCCCCATCTTGACCCCTTCCTCAGAATCGTACTTTATCCCGAGCTCTATCAGCATGTCCGCGAAGCCCATCACGCCGAGCCCTATCCTCCTGTTCGCGTAGGTCTTGTCCTTCAGCTGCTTCAGCGGGTAGGTGTTGGCGTCTATCACATTGTCCAAGAACCTGACGCAAAGCCTCACTACCTCCCTGAGCCTGTCCCAATCGACTGCCCCGCCGTTGACGACGAACTTGGAGAGGTTTATCGACCCCAGGTTGCATGACTCGTACGGCCCAAGGGGCTGCTCCCCGCACGGGTTCGTCGACTCTATCTCCTCCACATGGACGGTGGGGTTCATCTTGTTTATGGTGTCTAGGAAGACCACCCCGGGCTCGCCGTTCTTCCAGGCCATCGTGACTATGAGGTTCCACACGGCCCTCGCCTTCATCTTCTTTAGCGGGGCGCCGCTCCTTGGGTTCAGGAGGTCGTAGTCCTTGTCCTCGAGCACGGCCTTCATGAACTTGTCGGTGATCGCGACCGAGATGTTGAAGTTTCTCAGGACGCCCTCCGTCTCCTTGGAGACGACGAAATCTAGGATGTCGGGATGGTCGACCCTCAGAATAGCCATATTAGCCCCGCGCCTTTTGTTGTGGACCAGTATGCTGTTAGCCACAAAAGACCCGGAGGAAGGGACCTCGATGTCCATGGTGAATGCCGTGCCCCTCTCTATACCTGAGACTCTGGTGTAGAAGTGCCTATAGTCCGCCATCCCAAGGAGCTTTTTGCTGGACTTCAGCTTTGGAAACTTCTCCATCAGCAACAGTAGCCTTTTGCGCGTCAGGTTCCTCCTGCTTGAAGGGTTGGGACTGATGTAATGGTGGATGGCCCTGTAGAATTTCAAGTCAGCCCCCCTCTTCGACCTTCCCTCGCCAGAGCCTCTCCCCACAAAATTGTAGAAGGACTTCAGCTCCCTACCGAGGCCTGGAAGTATGTCATTCTGCTCGAACGCCTTCTCGTGCATCCTTTCCGAGAGGGCGGCATTCTTTCGTGAGGAGATGAACCCTATCCTTCCCTTGAACAGGCCGATGCTCCTCTCCTGGACCACGGCCAGCTGGTAAATCGGGAGCTTGCCGAAGGAGTTCTCCCCTTTTTCGTATTTGCCGTACTTTGAGACTATCTCAAGCCCTAGCATAAGCTGCTGGACGCCCTCCACCATCCTTCTGGAAGTCGTGTACAGCCTCGGGTATCCGTCCATGTGGACATCGCCGTCACCCTCGAACAGCCCCCTCAGGAATGCGAAGGCGGTTTCCCTAGACGACCTGAAGATGGCCTCAGGCACGAACGACTGCGACGACCTTTCCTTGGCCCACTTCATCTCCCTGAAGAACCTCTGGAGGTCCCTCGAGTAGAATATGATGTCGGTGTAGTTCCCTCTGTTCTCCTTAATGCCTGCCTTCAACCCGAACACGGAAAGCATGAGGCTCTCTATCCTCGAGATGACATCCTCGTCCTTGTTCTCGATGCTGAATATCATCCTCCCGCCGGTGCTGAAGCAACCGTCCGCCATGTACAAGCCCATTATCTCCCCCAGCTCCGGGTTCATCCTCTCAGGGATGCTGATGGGATTTGAATTGAAGTGCTGCTTCTTCAAGGGCGGCAATTCTATGTCGGCGCCTTTGTGGCCTCCCAGAACAACCACAAGCCAATCCCCCTCCTTTATCTCATGGGCGTCCTTCCACATTACTTCCCCGTCATCCCCCACGCAAGCTATCTGGTGGTTGTAAGTGGACTCGAGGGTCAGCCCCATCTCAGTCCTGATCCTAAAGACTTCGGCCATGCCGTTGTCCTCCGCTATGAAGGCGTGGCTGAACATCTTGCCGTCGTAAACCAGGTTCCTGGTGAAGTTTTGGCTTAAGGGCCGGCAGTTCAACATGTTCCCTATTGGCATGGTCCCGCCATCAGTCCTGACAAGGCTGTCTGAGGAGATGCAGCCACCCTGTTTGATAATCTCCGTCGCTGTGTCGAAGACCTTCATGAACGATATCGGGCCCGAGGCCACCCCGCTCGTCGATTTCACTATGTCCCCGGCAGGCCTGAGCCTCGAGAAAGCGAATCCCGTCCCTCCTCCGCTCTGGTGGATTATGGCGGCGTTCTTGATAGTCTCGAAGATGCCCTCGATGGAATCCTCGACCGGCAGGACGAAGCATGCGGACAGGTTGAGCTTGGACTCGGTCCCGGCGTTCATCAAGGTAGGGGAGTTCGGCAGGAACTCGAAGTTGACCATCATGTCGTAGAACTTCCCCTCCAGCTCCTTCACCTCCTCGGCGGACATGCCGTGCTTCCTCTCGACGTGCGCCATCGTCCTCGCCACCCTCTCGAACAGCTCCCTCGGCGTCTCGAGCACCTTCCCCGTCTCGTCCCTCCTCAGGTACCTGCTCCTCAGGACTATTATCGCGTTTATCGGCAGCTTGAGGTCATCCTCCACTCCCAGCAGCTTCTTAATCCTCCTTATCTCCGTCCTCTTCTGCCTGTAAAGTATGTAGGCCTTGGCGACCTTCCCGTAGCCGCTCTCTATGAGCGTCTTCTCCACCATGTCCTGAACCATCTCAACGGTGGGGATCTCGTCTGCCTTCAAGTTCTCCATGACCAGCTCCACGGCCTTGGCGGCCAATGCGTCTATCACCCTCTGGTCGTTTATCTCCTCTACATCGCTGTCCGCCCCCGCTATCGCCGCGGCTATCTTGGACGTGTCGAACTTCGCAACGCTCCCGTCCCTCTTCACTATGCTGTCAATCATTCACACCACCCAAAACCTGGCTGTCCGCCTTCTCCATTGGGATGTTATTAAGCACCTGCAATGCCCTGCTGCCGTCGCGATAGACCGTTATGCCCTTGCACTTCAGCTGGTAGGCCAGCAGGTAGGCCCTCTCGATGTCCTGCGGCGTCGCATGGTTGGGGAAGTTGACCGTCTTCGAGACCGAGCTGTCCGTGTGCTTCTGGAATGCGGCCTGAATCCTCACGTGCCACTCAGGAATGATGTCCCTCATCGTCACAAAGACCTCCCTTATCTCCTTCGGCATCTCCTCCATCCCGTGTATCGACCCCTCCTTCAGTATCCTCTCCATCAGGTCGTCAGAGTAGAACCCCTCCCTTATGGCCACCCTCTCGAATATCGGGTTGGTCTCCACCAGGTTCCTGCCGAGGCTGCTCTGGACGTTCCGCATGTATGATATCGCAAACAAAGGCTCGATGCTCTGCGAACACCCGGCCACCAGACTTGTCGTGCCTGTGGGTGCTACAGTAGTTATCGTGGCGTTCCTCATGTGCTTGTACCCTTTGTTGTCCCATAGGCTGCCCTTGAAGTTGGGAAAAGACCCTCTTTCAACCCCAAGCTTCTCCGATGCCGCCAATCCCTCCTCATGCACGAACTTCATTACCTTCTCGGCCGTCTTAACAGCCTCCTCCGAATCGTATGGTATACCCAGCTCTATCAGCATGTCTGCGAAGCCCATCACTCCCAACCCTATCCTCCGGTTGGCCTTCGCCATCTCCTCACTCTCCTTTATGGGCCAGACGTTGGCGTCTATCACGTTGTCCAAAAAATGCACGCCCGTGTGAACAATATCCCTGAGCCTTTCCCAGTCCATCTCAGCCTTCTCCCCGTTCCTGAGCCTCAAGGCCTTGTGAAGGTTTATCGAGCCCAGGTTGCATGACTCGTAAGGCCCGAGGGGTTGCTCCCCGCACGGGTTTGTCGCCTCAATCTCCTCCACATGGGAGGTGGGGTTCTTCTTGTTCATCCTGTCTATGAATAGTATGCCGGGCTCGCCGTTCTTCCAGGCCATGGTGACTATGAGGTTCCACACGGCCCTGGCCTTCAGCCTCTTCGCCACCTCGCTGGTCCTCGGGTTCACCAAGTCATACTCCTTGTCGTCGAGCACGGCCTTCATGAACTTGTCGGTGACCGCGACCGAGATGTTGAAAGTAGCGAGCTTCCCCTCCGTCTCCTTGCACATTATGAAGTCCAGTATGTCGGGGTGGTCGACCCTGAGGACACCCATGTTGGTGCTATACCTCCTGAAGCCCTGCCTTATCCCCCTCAACGCCAGGTCGTAAGCCTCCATAAAGAACAGCGGTCCTGCCGCGATGCCGCCCGTCGATTGTACCACATCCTCCCTCGGCCTTATCTTCGAGAATGAGAATCCTGTCCCCCCACCAGACTTCTGCGTTATGGCCGCCCTCCCCAGCGTTCCGTATATCCCCTCGACCGAGTCCTCTATAGGAAGGACGAAGCACGCCGACAGTTGCCCTAGCTTTGTGCCGGCGTTCATCAAGGTAGGGGAGTTCGGCAGGAACTCGAAATTCACCATCATGTCGTAGAACTTCCCCTCCAGCTCCTTCACCTCCTCGGCGGACTTCCCATACTTCTTATCGACAGAAGCCATAGTCCTCGCCACCCTCTCGAACATCTGCTTAGGGGTCTCTATTATCCCTCCGTTGTTGTCCTTCCTAAGGTATCTGCCCTTCAGGACGGTCAATGCATTGAGCGACAGCCCCATATCATCCTTAATGCCCAGCGAGGCCTTTGCCCTCCTTACTGTGTCGAGCCTCTGCCTCTGGATTATGTAAGCCTTCGCCACCTTCGCGTGGCCGCTCTCAATCAGCACCTTCTCTACCATGTCCTGAATCAGCTCGGAGTTGGGTATTTCGCCGGGATTCAGGGTGCCCTTGAGGAGTTGGAAAACCTGCTCCGAAAGCTCTTCTGTCCTACTCCTGTCCTCCCCGCCGACTGACTGAACGGCGGACCAGATGGACTGGGTGATGTTCTCCCTGTCGAAGTCGAGGACATTGCCTTCCCTGTCCCTGAATCTAGAAATCGTGCTTACAGCTATACAACCCCCTCCATCTCCATTGTGCTTATCTCCCCCAAAAGTTCATCCCAGGCGCAGAACTGAAATTCCATTGGCCTTAAAGAATAGATAATTTTACTCTCTTTGAATATAAAATGATTTATCCTGTCGAAGAAATAATATGTCACTATTGCATGTGGATTACTCCACGATGTTGTGCATCCTCACCAGGTCTTCCCTGAACGGTTCCAGCTCTTTAGGTATCTTCACCTTTATCTCTTCGGTCAGGCTCATGCCCTTGTCCTTCTTCTCCTTCCATACGGCTGAGTTGAATTCCAGCAGCTTTCCCGTAAGCGCCTCCATCCCGAAATC
>Ga0154846_101_pt12 | contig 20481 bp, 28 predicted proteins | sample Rifle2008BG16ft_FD_105574 | JGI IMG/M metagenome (GOLD analysis project Ga0154846, IMG submission 105574) | Candidatus Micrarchaeota archaeon RBG_16_49_10
CAAGGCTAGGATCTGGGAGAAGGGGGCGCCGAAGAAGGTTGAAGACAGGAAGAAGGCCAAAGACACCAAGGAAGAGGGAGCTGAAGGGGCTAGGGAAGACTCGGCTGAAAAGGCTGAAAAGCCAGCTGAAAAGCCCAAAAAAGCGAAGAAACAGGCGACTGAGAAGCCTGAAGAACCTGCAGTTAAAGCCGAAGAGGCACCGCCTGAGAAGGAGTGATGACCATGAAGCACAAGGGCACCAAGATGAACGAGATGATGGCCGTCGAGGACGGCAAGATAGTCAGGAAGAGGAAGGTCTGCAAGAGGTGCGGCGACGGCATCTACATGGCCGATCACAAGGAGAAGGGCGGCAAGACCAGGAGCTACTGCGGCAAGTGCCAGTACACCGAATGGAACTAAATCCCGAATACTTTCCTGCAGGTCCCCGTCACTTTCTCGTCTATTTCCTCGAAGTCGGAACCCCTCAGTTCAGCGATTTTCTCTATCACGAGCCTTACATTCTGCGGCACATTTGTCTTTCCGGGGAACGGTGAAAGGAACGGCGAGTCGGTCTCTGTCGTTATCCTCTCCAAAGGGTATTTTTTGGCTATCTTCTTCAGGTTCTTGCTGTTCCCGATGGTCGTGCTCAGTGAGATGTAGTAATCATCCTGCTCCTCGATTATCCTCTTCGCTAGGGTCAGGCTCCCCGCATAGCAGTGGAACACAACGTTCTTCGCCTTCTCCCTCCTCACTATCTCGTACCCCTCGTCCACGGCCTTCCTCATGTGCAGCACTATTGGCTTCTTTAATTCCTTGGCCAGGTCAATGGTCTTTACGAATATTTCCCTGTACCTCCCCCTCCCCTCCTCATCGGGGAACCAGTGCCAGTCCAGGCCCACCTCCCCGACAGCGACTATATCATCCGCCCTCTCCCTTATGAAATTCAAATAGGCCTCCACCTCCTTGTCCGTCATCTCCGAGATGTCTATAGGGTGCAGGCCCAGGCTCACGTAGACGAAGCCCTCATGCCTTTTCCCGAGATCCAGCGCCCTCTCCGCGTCCTTCGGGTATCCGCACGTTATGACTGCGTCCATCTCCTTCCTGGCGTCGGCTACTATCTTCTCCTTCACCTCGTCGAGCCCCTTGTAGGTCAGGTGGCAGTGGATGTCGATCATAGCATCAATTTGCATTCCCAATCATAAAAAAGGGGGGCGAAAAGGTTATTAAATCTCCCGCAGAATATAGATAGAGTGGTCATATGCCAAGGCACAACAAGAGGAAGACTGTCCTTTCCAGGATGAGGAGCAAGAGGAGAGGGGCCAAAGGCTGGATAAAGGCAAAGAAGAAGGTTAAGGTATAGGGGTGATTATAATGGCGTTCGGGTTGCTTTTCGGGCTAGTGGGCCTGGTATGCGCGGTGTGGATAATCTATGATGTCTTCACCAACCAGAGGAAGATGGGAGACAGGGAGAAGCTCTTATGGATTGTCCTTGCCATCGTATTCAGTGTAATCACGGCGATATTCTATTACTTTTTGGTCAAGAAGAAATGATTGGAAGACGTCTACTTGCGTCAAAAGGCTAGAAGGTCGTAAATTTTTCCTAGATTTCATCAAGAGTTAAAAAAGAAAAAAAAGGGAAAAACAAATCCTTTTAAGGCCCTGGGTTCAACGGGAAGCTGTATGGCATGTAGTTGAATGTCGTCAAGTCGCCTGTCGCGTCCAATACACTTCCGTAGCTGTCCTCGGCATGCACCGTCACTTCATCGCTGTATTTGTCCACATAGAAAGTCACCGTCTCCAACCTGGTGTTCTTAGTTCCTATGGACCTCGTCACTGTCATCATCCCATCGCTTGCCGTGCACTCAAGCACATTGCTTGAGAAATCATAGCAGTCCAATAGGCCGATGCTCTTCAAGTTTACCCTGAATTCCTTGTATTTGCCGTTGGACGTCACTTCCAAGCCTCTGGCCGTGAACTTCAGAGAGCCGTCGTAGAATATCAGCTGTGGTGTTATAACCCTCTCAGTCACTGTCGCGTCTGCCCTTGCATAGTGCAGATACATCATGCTCGGGTTTAGATCGTCCAGCGTTTCGATAGTCTCTGGTAGAAAGTCGAACGCCGATGCTGATATCTTGTTCAGCTCAAAAGGCTTGTACAGTACGTGTGCCATCGCTGTTCCCATCAAAAAAAGGCCTAAAACCAATGGTATAGTCAGTAATGCCTTTCTCATTTTCCTCACCTAGAAAATTCCTTATCTAACTCATACAATTTGATATAAGACAGTTATAAAGTTTTTTATGCTTTGGTAGAAATTTTTGGTGCTTTTTGGTAGTGGTGAACTAGTTTCAGTTTTCATGGATTTTTCTTGGCCCCAGAGTTTAATCATCTAACACAAAAAGATTCAACGCAATGTTGGAGAATAACCATAGTTCCTTTCCAGCCACTCCCCAGAAAGCCTGTCTATCGTTTCCTGGACGTTCTCCTCGCTCAGGTGCGTCGTGTCAATCATCAAATCGAACCCCGCCATCAAGGAAAGAAAATCCACCCCATAGACTCTCATGTACCTTTCCAAGTCGTCGGCATCTCTTTTTCTGACTCCCGCCTCTATTTCATCGAGCCCCATATTATGCTCATCCCTTTTAGGGTCCGCCTTCAACCTCTTTGCTACCACTGCAGGGTCTGTCTTGAGGCCAATAGTATATCCCCACCCCCCTATCGTGCCTGGTGTTATTCTACCGACATATATGCCTCCATCCCTAAGCGCATTCTCGAGGGCTCGCGAATCGGCGCTTATATCAACCTCCGGCCCTTCTATCGAGGCGATGTATTCGCTGATGCTGCCGAAACCTTTTTCTCTAGCCAACTTGCGGAAAATTTCCCCTGAGGTGCTGACTTCTAGCTCGAGGCGGTATACTTCACTCAAGTAACCCTTGAGGCCTTCGGCATAGATGTTCTTCCCAGTCCCGACAAGCCCACCGATGCAGAATATCGGCTCTTTGGGAAGCCCAGTAAGTCCCATCTCATCGGCAAGCCTCTCCTCCAATCCGTAGAGCATTGGAATTAGGGTTCTGTGGCCCATGTAGAAAGTTAAAATCTAAGAGATTTAAGTCAGTTTCATCAAGCTGGCGAGCCTTGTTTTAGCGAAAAGTTGGATATTTAAGCCTTCAGCAAGATAATTTGCGTATGAAAAAACCATTCGCGATTATCAAATACCTGGACTCCCAAGTGAATGAAGCAATCACCGAATTGGGGCAATACGATTTAAATGTCGGGCCTTCTGACCTTTGGTTCGAGGTGAAACCTGCCAGAGGAGACAGGAAGGTGATGGTCACTATAGGCTATGATTCTTATTCATTCTACGAGTTTTTGAACGTCGCCGACTACACTTGTGTCAGTAATGAAAAGCTTCAGAGTCTAGCTAGGTCCTATCTGTCTTTGAAATGCTTGAGGGAAAAAAACAGTGTTGGGGACGCAAGCCGTTAACCCAGCTCAATTAGGCTTAGGGGAGTTTACTTTTGCTATCCTGTTCTGGGATCTCGAATAATTCTTTTTGGAATTTTCTGATAACTTCCAATCTATGGCAGATTGAAATAAAACCAAGGCCAAATATTGGGTGATAAAATGAAGATACTCGTCACCTTCTATTCTAGGACCGGGAACACGAGGAAGATCGGGAATGAGATCGCTGAGAAACTCAAGGCTGACGCGGACGAGGTCGTCGACAAAAAACCTAGGGGTGGGGTCAAGGGATATTTATTCGCTGGAAGGGACGCGATGAAGAAAAAACTGGCTGAGATAGAGTACCGGAAAGACCCGGCAGAATACGACTTGGTGATCATAGGGATCCCTGTGTGGGCTGGGATGGTGGCTCCCGCCATCAGGACATACCTCTCAGAGAACAGCTTCAAGAACGTAGCTTTCTTCTGCTCCTGCGGCGGCGGGCAGTCGAAGACCTTCGGCGAAATGGAGAGCCTATCGAAAAGGCCGTTGAGGACCTTGGAGATAACGTCGAAAGAAGTAACCAAAAATAGCTACAAAGAGATGCTTAAAGATTTCTGCAACGGAATTTGAGTTCAAGAAGTGTCAGGAAAGGAATAGTCACTTCTGGTTACATCTTTTATGGCTATAAGATCCAAAAATTAACCATTTAAAATGTATTTTTGAATAAGATATTAATGTCAGATGTCAAAACGAGAGATTTTGTATTGTTGTACAGAGATATGTATGATGTTGTTCAACCGACAGCGACAGATTATCGTGGAGTTAATGGAACTGTTGAACTTTTATTAGAACTTGCCGGTTTGGTCGATGAAAGGGGCGGACTAGTTAGGTGTGGTTATTTGGAAGTAAAGATGGGAGAAACAGGCAATTATAGAGCCAGAACTACTTTTAAAGGTAGAAGATTTCCAATTGTTAATAATCCGGGGAATATAGCAACTTATTTTACTGTAAAAGGATTAGAAGAGTTGAACTTTGAATAAGAGTTCACCATTAATTCCAAATAGGAATTTTTTTCATAGTCACACCAAGAAAGGGCGTGCGTACGAGAGTTCAATCTCCCAGGCCTAATACGGAATCTTGAATTTCAGCTCTTTTATCTTTTCGTAGTGTTTCCTGTTCCTTGTGTATAGCATTGCATTCGACAGGATAGCCGTTGATGCGATTAGAGCGTCAAAAAGCGGCACTCCATATATCCTTTTGATTTCCCCGGCCTTTTTCGCCACAGCGGAATTGACTTCAATTTTATGCACCACCGAGAGCAATTCCTCAACCATCTTTTTCTTTTTCGGATCAGTGCACTCCTTACCGGAAAAAATTTCTGCCTCTGTTATCGTGGAAGCGAGCCCGGTTATTTTCTCGTCCATGACCTGTTGGAAGATTTTTTTGCTGTCTTCAACTCCCCTGAGAAAGTCGATGAACACATCGCTGTCAATCAATATCCTCATCCTTTCTCAAACCCCTTTTCTCTTTCTTCGGCCTCGTCCCTGATTTTTCTGGAAAATTCAACCCCAAGCTTTCCTTTTCCCCATGACCCGAAGGACCTTTCAATCAGTTTCCCCTCCAGTTTCTTCATCACGATGTCGCTGTTCTCTACAGTAACAATGAACTTATCGCCGACATTCACCTTCTCCATTTCCCTCACATCCTTAGGCAAGGTTAACTGGAAGTTTCTAGTTACTTTTGTGACGCCCATATAAATCTCCTATAAATTTATAGTAAATTTTACTATTTATATTTAACTATTTGTTAGGCAATCTCGATTCTGTTAAACTAAATCATAGTCACGCCAGGAAAGGACGAGGGAATTCAATTGCAACTCTTGGCTTTATAATACAACGTAATAATTTGGGATTTTGGGGTATTAAGTGTATGTTTTTGCGTTCTAAAGGTGTGGAAAGGCTTAAAAGGTTGTTTGAAAAAGATTAAAAGATGAAAAAGATGATTTTAACACCCTCAGATTGCGGACTCTTGATACCTCAGTGGCCAGTATTGAAACAAGAAAAGATAGCCCGCCTATATAGTATGTCCACCCGTAACAGTAGATTCCCTTCTTTTAAAGGAACGACTGTCATGGACGTTCCTCCCATACTTATTCTAGAGGACGGCTTTATCCTTAATGGAAAACACAGGGCAGCATTCGCCCTCCGTTACAGCTATAATCTGGAAGCTTGTGAGACGTTTGATGAAAATGACATAAGATATAATACTCCACACCGAACTTATGGGGAGACAGGCGTTGAAGGTGTATTGGAAGCTTATTCAAACAAATTTACATACATTTCATATTGTAATAACCGAAGAGTGCATTGTGTCAGGGATTTGTTGAGTCAAATTTAAAATTATTCAGTTGTTTCTATGTCTAATGTATCACATATATCTTCATATAATCCACGAACATATCCAAAAGTTTTATTTTCATAGCCAAATTCAAAAGGATAATATAATTCTGTGATACAACTTTCTGCCCCAGTTCCAATCATCACCTTAATATGACCCAAGGGAGGGTGTTTTTGGTAAAGCTCAGGTATAGCCACTCTGAAACCATTTCCACCAAATGTTTCCAAAGAAAGATTTAACTGCCCTGTTAACTTAGAATTTAATTTGTTATCCATACAGACCAATTCTAATATTGTACCTTAATTTTTTAAGGTTTTTCATAGTCCGAAAACCTATAACTTCTCGTCACATCCCCACCCTTCCGATGTTCCTGGCCTTACCAAAATAGGCTTTCAATGTGGGTAGGGAAAGGTATGGACATGATATTCAGTTATTTTTGCGAATGTGGAAATGAAAGGTGATATGTGATAAAGGATAATAACCCATCCCAACAATACGATTATAGAGTTACGGTAGGGTTACGAAATATAAACCTTACGCCAGGAAAGAGCCTTATACCATAGGTACAGATTCCCATCTTCTTATCAATAAATCATGGATTTTAAGCATTTAAAGGTGGCAAATGGTTAACTGAAATTATTTTTATTAGTCACTAATCTTAAAAAAAACAAATTCGGTACATTTTTAAATATATTATACGAATAAATATCCTTACAGAAAGTTACTTTAGAAAAGTATTTTTCTGTAAAATATAAAAAGTAGGTGAATATAAAATGCCTTTTAGTAGTAGAAAACCAGCTAGACAATTTGGTTTTGGCGAAAGAAAGATGACCAAGGTAGTTTGTTCAGACTGTGGCCAAGAAACCGAAGTTCCTTTCGAACCAAAAGAAGGGAGACCAGTCTATTGCAAAGATTGCTACCAAAAACACAAGAAATATTAATTAGGTTCTTTCTAGGGATTAAAACATTTATTAAGAACTTCAATTATGCAAATGAGACATTATGACTTCGATTTTATTGGTAATTAGCGCGAAATAAATTTCAGTGAATACAGTGATCATAGCTTTAAAATTTTTTTATTTTCTTTTTTTATTAATTAGCCTAAAAAACCACTTAGAAGCCTTCTAGTCCTTAAATTCTTACGCCAGGAAAGGGACGCTTCAAACTGGTTACATCCCTAGGGATGTTACTGATGGTTACATATTTTGATAATTCAAGGAAATCTTCTATACAAATTACCGTTTGGATGATACACTTCTCCTGACAATGCTTTGCATTTTGACCAAGTGTTTCCTGGGCTTCTTTTTACTACATCTGTCACTCTAAGGACAAATCTATATCGAAATAATTTTGAATCCGCCAGGTCATTTGGGACCCCACTGACCGCATATCCGGAACTATCTCCACCGCAAGGTCCACCAGATATGTAAATATCAATTATTGGATTATCCCCCCAAGTAAGACCAAGAAATAACCCTTGAATTTCAATTATGTCAGCTGGAGTTGTAGTGTCTGCACTGCTATCGTTACTTGTTGAGGCATTCATACAATAATCATATCTGATTATGTTTTTATTCTTTTATTCTCTATTTAGTAGAAATACGCCAGGAAAGAGCTGTACGCTTCTGGTTACATCCCTAGGGATTTGACTGGAAGTTACAGATTTTAGGGAAAAATGATACTTTGAGTTACAAAATTGAGGCTTAATATAGTTTTTAAGTTCAAAAACAAAATCAATTTATGTAAACACTTTATACTTTATGATAGTGGGTTTTAATGACCAATTATATGACGAAGATTAAGCAACTGGCTGGAAAACCTTTATATCTTAAGGGTAAACTAGAGCCAGAACTGATGAACGAATTGGAATATATATTAGGTGTTTTTGAAAAGGCTGCTCCAGGCCAATTTGATAGCGGGAGTGGTACATGGGAGAGAGGTTGGACAACAACAGTTGATAGAGAAAATAATCGCATAATATTGGAACCGCCTTCATCATTCAACTATCAATATGCTAAACCATTTCCAGCCCCTTCACCAAAATCCACACCATATTCTCCTTCTAAATCACCGTCAACAGGATCACTAGGAAAAGTAGTTAAATACGGTGCAGTTGTAGCAGGGTCAGCAGCTGCTGTTACAGCTTTAGGATATGGAGGTTATAAATTATATCAAAAAATAAAAGAGAAAAGAGAGGAAAGAAATCAGCCTTATGATTCCAATAGAGAAATGCCTAATCAGACTCCCTCAAAAGGTTCAGAAATAACCGAAAGTCCAGTTGCGCCATACTCAAAACAAGCAAAATACAAAAAGACTTTATCATTGATTGCCATCGCAATCTCAATTTTATCCGTAGCATCCGTTTTCTTATCCAAGAAATCCACAGCAAGATTGATCTCGATAACAGCAGCAAATTTTATATCCGTTATAATATTAGTGGTATTAGGATTCTCATTTTTTATATTACTCAAAAAAAGAAAATAATTTTCTATTCTATAGGACGCCAGGAAAGAGCGTCAGATTAAGGGTCCAAGTCTCTAACTTCTTAACCACAAACTAGGGTTTTTAAAGATTTAAAATCGTCTAAAATCACTATTTTGTTATTTCAGATAGTATCTCATAAGCTTTCAAGGCATCCTTTTTGTGTACAACTATTATTGTGTACTTCCAGCACGAAATGAACTCAAACATGTTTACTCCCTGTTCAGAAAGCATTGATGTCAGAAAAGCCACCACACCAGGAACTCCCTCTATTTTATCTGAAGATTCAACAATAATGGTCGTGCAGTTTTCCGTTTCCCTGATGATTCCGTCTACTTTCTTGGGCATTTTATCCTTCTCAGCCAAATAGAAATAGTTCCTTCCAAGGTTAACCCTAAATTTATCCTCGATTTCCAGCGGCTTGTCTGTTATCAGAACGGAGTCACCATCATAGATCGTTATTTTGCTTTCTTTCAGGATATTCAACACTTTCTCTTCCATTTTTTCCCTTGTTTTCTTCATCTCATCTGAAGACCTTCTAATCGCAGCTTTCACCGCTTCAAAATTATCCACTCCTAGCTCTTTCTGTATTTGCCTGGACAAAGAAGACAGATTAACTATACCCTTTTCTAAGGCTTCCCTTATATAGGGCTTATTTTTGAGGTAATATCTCACGTCCTTAGCTATCGACATATGCTATATGTACCATTTGGTATATTTAAGCTTTATTATGTTACATTTTTGCCACAAAATTTAAATACTCTGCCAGATATTGTATATCATCGTTTAATGGTGAAATCTATGCCTAAAAAGCTAATCAATCAAAATGGAGATTTGGTTAGCACTAATTCTCTCAGGCTTAGACGGTAATTGAAGCATTGGTCCTTTCAGCCCCAGTCGCCTAATTGGATAGGGCACAGACTTGGTGTTGGCCTTCGGTGCAAGCCTTCTATGAAGGGTGTTTGCCTCCTATGTGCAAGCCTACGGTGATTGGAGAAAGCCTGAGGTTACGGGTTCAAATCCCGTCTGGGGCATCTGGTGAAAAAAAATGTCAGACAGCATGAAAACGCAATTAATCGAAAGGGGAGTACCCGAAAACCAATTAGCTTTGGTTAGTAAGCACTCCAAAGATGCCCAGAAACATCTTGTTAGCAAAGGGGTGACTTTTGGACAAGCTGTAGGTAATCTAGCCAAAAAAGTAGGGCCTTTAGTTACTCCAAAGAACCTCGCATTAATCAAAGCAGCTTTTGATTTAGCTCCCCAACCAAAGGTGAATTATCTTGAGGAAGGATTACTTGATTCTGCTCAAGCTCCAAGGGAAGCATCAAAAATTTTAAGCACTTTGATTTCAGCTGGACAATTTCTCTCTGAAGCTGGCATGCTTGGTAAAAAACCAACCCCAACCCAGATAGAACAACTGTTTGGGATAAATGTTTCCTTGAGTCCAGGTGATTTGGAGGAATTAAAGTTGCTGCGAGAATCTATCGGGAATGATTTGCTCTTCCCTGGTGTGACTCCAAGCAAAGGAAAACCAATTAATTTTGAGCAAGTCACATATTCAACTCTACTTGGTCACCCTCCAAACAGTGTAAGGTTGCCTTTTGGAGTTGGCGGTCTGAGGTATGACAAAGAATGGAACTACCAGATGTCATTAGCCCCATATACGCAAGAAAAGATAGATGAGGACAAGAGGGTTTACCCAGGAACATCAACTTTGTACTTGATGTTACAAGATTTGGATAATCTCGGAAGCCTCCCCCTGCTGTCAGCTCTATATCAAAATAACCCGCAAACCTTTGCAAAACTTCAAAAATTTCTACACTCTGTCAAAAGCGATAATACAAAAATTAAAAATAAGGCCAATCTATGCGCTCTTTACATACCAACCCAAAAAGAAGCTGAAGAGGCCATATCCCACGGAATCCAACTGCAAGGAAATGGAAGTAATGGTCTTTTCGTTCCTCTTTACAGGGCATACCATTCTCCTTCAGATGTCTACGGGAAATTCTCGCATTTGATGCACTTCCTAAAACAGGGAAATACAGATATGGCTGGAGTTGTTGTGGATAGTCTTCCAAATCCTGGAACAGCTTACAACTTCAACGGTGTTTTCCATTTGCCTTGGGTACAGGAACTTCAGTATCTTACTGACGGGTTGATAGGAAAAATTCACGGTAAAAACGGGATATATGCTGTAAGGTTTGGTATTGGAAACCATAGCGGTTCGAAAGAGTTTCAAGTCTACCATTTGGGAAACAATGGATATGCGGTAAAAGGGATTGGGTATAGTGACCCAGAATTTACAGCTAATCCGTCATCAAAATTCCTGACTAAAGGAGAATTTGGTAGTTTTCTAGACGCTCTTCAGACACAAGGATTTCTGTCTTTTATGGACAAAGGAGGTGAAATATAATGACTGGTAATTCGCTTACTGGAACGCCCGCAAGCCCTGGATACTTTACAGGAAAAGGGTATGTTGTCCCTAAAAGTGAAATTTGGACTTTTCAACCACCAAAAGAGCCATATGTTCTGGTAACAGAAACCACAAGCCCAGATTACTTCGCCCTAATGTATCAGGCTGGGGGAATTGTAACCACAACAGGAGGAGCTGCGTCTCACGCAGCAACCGTTGCAAGGGAATTGGGTAAGCCAGCCGTAGTTGCTGTACTGAATGCCACGCAATTACTTGGTGGTAAGATGATTTCCGTGGATGGAACAAATGGTATTGTCTCATACCAAGACTTCATTGAACCTAAGCCTGAAACAGAAAATTGGGGAAAAAGTTTACAGTGGAAGCTGTTCAAGAAGTATGTTCTAAAGGATGGTGACTAGGATGGCTAAGGGTGTTATTTGGATTGATGTAAACTCCGATGGGGAATTATGCCAATTATGCAAAAAAGGAAGGGTAAACGAATTATCCAAAGTCATTTCTGGAGATCCTGAAGGAAAACACTTTGACTATATGAAAGTCTGCCCAGAATGTGGGGGAACATGGAAATAGGTGGTTTTATGTTCGACATTGAAACAAAGCAAAAAATAATGACAACCCCAACAAATCACTGGGAACAATTACCAGAGGTTGCTGGGAAAGGGAAACCTTTAACTCCAGGAAGGCAGTTGTACTCAGCCTATGAGCAATTCCCTCATTTACCTGGAACTGCTGATTCAGTCTTAACGGTGTTGTCAGCCAAAAAACCAGAAAAAATATTTGAAGATTCGCTAGAAGAACTTTCAGGTCAACCAGAAATTGGAGTGCACGTCCAAAACATTGTTCAGGGCGTATCAAACTTTAGAATGGATTTAGCAACAAAGCCAGAATCGGTACTGGGATTTACAGAATATGCATGGGATTCATTCAAGCGTTTCATAGAAACCGACAGAAGTCTTTTGCAAGGAATATTGAGCTGCCAAAGTATAGGTAATCCAGAAAAAAAGGCGGGGTCCTTGTTTGCTTACCTAATGAAATCATTTTGGGATTCCGATAGGCTTAGTTACTGGTTAACCCCATTGGAAGAAGCAAAAGTTCCTAAACCTGGTTTTCTAGGTGGGTTTGACCCTTATGGTGAATTGAAAGCTACCTTAACTGGACATTTAGAAAGAAATGGTGTTCAAGAAAATGATATGAATACTGTCATAGAGGTAGGGCACGAACCATCTATCTTTGTTACATTAGGCTCTTGCCAACCAGAACAAATTAAACAGCTTGCATATGGATTGGCTCAGAAAACTGGGGCCACACAGGAAGGGTGGGAAACATTACTTGGGGAAAAATCAAAAACTTCAGCTAAAGGCCTATATGATTTTTGGAAAAGTAGGAATGGGGAATGGAAATTGTTAGTTCAATTTTTAGGCCCTACTGTAGCTGTGCTAAGCCAGTCGTTGAAGAACCTGAAGAACCTTGACCATATGATTTTTACCATTGAAAGCGTTCCTCAAATGACAAAACAAGATGGAAGCCCTCTATATTGCTGGGGATCCACCAGTCTAATAGGACCAATGTTACTGGAGCATCTATCAGCTCACCCGTACCTTGTTGGTGGAGGAGGAAATATAGCAAAATTTTATGGTCAGCTAGAAACCCAGCAAATACCAGAGAATTACACTTCTCTAGTCGGAAGGCAAGCTATGGGTCATTTTTATCCATTGTTATCTGGTAGTGCAAAAGGATACTGCTTAAGTGTCCTGAAAAGGTTTGGATGGTGATTTTATGAATAAAATAAAGAAAAAAATAGAGAAATTACACGAGGAAAACAACTTGGAATGGTATTACAAATATCACATTTTGGTAGTTGAGAAAATAGCGGACGATTTAAACAAAGAATTTGGGGGAGACACAAAAATAATAAAATTATCTGCCCTGCTACATGATATTGGAAAAGTATTCAACAAAGAACCACATAACATAGAGGGTGCAAAGATAGCAGAAGATTTTCTTGAGAAAGAGGGTATACAAAAGGAAGTGATAAAACACGTCAGCGAATGCGTCAAATCCCACAACTGCTTTGATATAATACCAAAGACCATTGAAGCAAAGATAATATCAACTGCTGATGCCCTTTCGCACTTTAACAGTCCGCTGTTCTTTGCAGAATTTTTGTTTGAAAACAAAGAGAAGGATTTTGGTAAGCTGATTGAGATATACCAGAAAACAATAGAGAAGGACTACAAAAAGAAAATCCAGTTTGATAAAATCAAAAAGAAGTATTTTCCAGAATACAAGCTCTTCAAAAAAATGTTTTTAATAGAGAGTTGATTGGAATGAAATATATACTACTAGCTGGCGGAAAAGGCTCAAGATTGCTTCCCTATACTGAAATGACCCATAAGGTTTTGACTACTATTGGAGGTGTTCCTTTATTGGGTCATCACATAGACAAAATTATTAAATTAGGTGTAGATCCAAGCAACATTTGCGTAGTTACTGGATATATGGGAGAAGAGGTTGGAGGCTATCTGGAAAAGTACTATCCAGAAGTAGGTTATAGTAAAATTCAATCGGGGTTAAAGCCAGGACCAGCTGGAGGAGTATTATCGGCAGAAGACTTCATCGGTGATGATTGGAGTACTGTTATAGAAGCGGATACTTTCTTTGATGGACCATTGGATTCACTGACAGAAGAAACTCCTCAAATAATTGTCAATAAAACTAAAATGAAAAAAAGGTATGCTGAAGCATATGGTGAATCTGGCCTTTTGAGGGAATTAGACTTATTTTCATCAAATGAAGGTCACGACGGTTTAGCATTCACTGGAATAACAGTCAATCCGCCAGGGTTTTGTAAAACTTTGAAAGCTGTAAAGCCTGACCCAGAAAAAGGAGAATGTTACATTCTTTCAGGTGTATTAATTCAAAACGGAAAGACGCCATACAAAGTAAAACAATTTGATGGTAGTTGGTTCAATATTGCAGATATTGATGATGTCAAAGAAGCAAGAAATCACTTATATGCTGCTGTAACATAAATTTTTATAAACCTAACCGTCAAATTAATCTCCTTCCTATTTTATAAAAAATTATTTCCTATTTCATAGTTACGCCAGGAAAGGGATTTGAACCCTTACGCCCACGAAGGACACAGCCTGTCCAGCCAATTTCCAGGGCTGCGCATTTACCAAGTTCTGCCATCCTGGCCTAAATATATCTTTTGCTGACATTCAGCAATAAATCTAACCCCGCAACTATAAATGCCACGGCCACCGACACGCCGTTCGCGTAGAGCACGAGGAAGGTGGCCAGCGGCTTGAGGATGTAGCCGACGAAGGGCTTGAGGTCGAAGGCCACTATGAGGGCCTCCACTGCGACGACGAGCAGCAGCACCCACCCCACCCCGACCAGGTTGAAGGTGAAGTCCAGGAGGAAGAGCGCAATCTTCGGTATCAGTGACATGAAGTCGAAGCCGAGCAGGAAGAGCAGCATCTGCATCTCCACACCCATGCCGAAGACGTTCGTCCAAGCCACCACTACCAGCAGCAGCCCTATCGCCTCGCGCAGCAGACCCATCGAATCACTTTTTATTCTCCTAATATTAATTCTATTCATTCACTTAAATCGGTGCTTTGGATGGTGGTGATAGCTATCTCGGGCCTCCCCGGGGCCGGGACGTCGACCGTGGCCAGGAGGCTGGCTGAAAGGCTGGGCATAGGCTACTTCTCCCCGGGTGAGGTGTTCAAGTCCCACTCCAAACAGGGGGAGCAGGCGCAGGCCGCATTGGACGTCTGGCTTGGTGAGGGCAAGGAGAAGGGTTTCCACGAGCGCCTGGACAGGCTGCAGGTGGACAGGGCGAAGGAGGGCGATGTGGTCGTCTGCGGGAAGCTGTCAGTCCATGTCCTCAGGGACATAGCCGACTTCAAGGTGTGGATCGACTGCTCGCTGGAGGAGAGGGCAAGGCGATCGTCGAAGAGGGACGGCATACCATTGACGGAGGCCAAAAAGAAGCTGCCGGAGAGGGAGAGGATAGAGTCGAGGGAATGGAAGAGGATTTACGGCATAGACAGGGCAGAGCAGAAAGGGATGGCGGACTTGGTCATCGACAGCACAGGCCTCACGGTAGACGGGACTGTGGCCGAAATCATGGGGCGCGGACTCTCGTAACAGTTATAGTTTCTTTGGAAAGAGGCAGGTAAAATTCCCCTAATTGATAATCTCCTTCAGACCCTCTAACCCCACTTAAAACCCCTTCTATAGTACCAACGTCTCGCATGTAAGCCTCTATACGCAGTTTGTAACTTTCCAATAAAGCAGCCAAGTCTGGAGTCAATTCAAAAGGAGTTTGGGGAAGCTTGTAGTTTTTAAGCTGTTCGGTGTCAAAGGGTTTACCATTTCTTGAATTAAAGTTGAACATTCCCTTCACCTATTGGTACCAATACTTGTACTTATACCGATGCATACATTTATAAAATTTCCTAGAAGCCGCCGATTTATTGCAGAATCAGTTCAGATTGTACGGTTGGCGAAGCTTCGTTATTTCCCCTTTCACGTACTTCCTGACGCAGCCGTCACCCTCCGACATGGTGTACGCCGCATCCACCCACTCCCACTCGGAGTACTGCTGCGCTATGCTCTTCCTCGTCCCGTCGCCGTTGTTCGTCATCATCGCCCCGTCGACGTCGAACGGGAATGAAAGCAGCCAGGCGTGGTAGCCGACCACCTTGCCGGTCTTGTCGTCTATTATTATCGCGCCGTCGTGCGCCTCCCCAGTCGCTATGTCCGTGAGAAGCTTAGCCAGGCTTTCCGCATCCTCCACATAGGCCTCTGTTGTTAGCCGTCTCCCTCCTATGGCCTTGGCGAGCTTCAGCCTGTTCCCTTCACCATACATGTCGGAGACGACTGTTATTAGCAAACCATGGTAGCGGGGGCCGTACGGCCTGGGGTTCTCCTGCTGCTCGTATATGATGCCCATGGCCTTCTCAATCGTCTCAAGGACATCCACCCTTGCTGACCTTTCGCCTTCTGGCGCCGTGTCCGAATAGTCGATCTCGTAGAGTTGCCCCTCCAGCTCTTCAAGCCTAAGGCCCTTGTTGGTCTTCCTGACGATTGCGGAAACCCTCCTGTCGAGCATAAGAATCCCATTGGTTCCAGTACCTGAATAACTATTATTAAATACTGGTATATATAATTGACGTTTATCGTTGGTATATAGGCCGTCAGAGCTTCTTCTTCCATAGGAAAAGGTACTTGCCTGGCGCCAGCGTCTCCCTGTTGGTCCTGAAGCCGCACTTTTCGCATCGGTAGCCTGTGTGCACCCTCTGGCCGCCCAGGTTCCTCCTGTAGGCCTTGGTTATCTTCCAGCCGCAGACCGGGCACCCCTTGAGTTTTTTGGCGTCAGAATGGCGCGTCTTAACCCTTATCTCGACCTCGGGGATTGTTATCGCGACCCTCCTCACCCTGTCAGGCGTGGCGACGAAGCCGCTATTAACTTCCTTCAGCCTCCTCAGGACAAGGTAGCCCAGCTCCTCGCCGGAAGTGACGAACCCCCTCTGCTTCAGGACGTGCTCTATCGCGCGGATTACATCCCAGTCCTTGGGGATCTTGTAGGGCATCTGTATCTATAAATTATATGGCTGCGAAGTATTATCTCTTTACCTTACTAGCTGGTAGAGTGGCATTATCCTTTACCCCAGGACCCTCTTCCTCAGTTCCTTGACCATGTCCTCGGTGTACCCTATAAGCGGCCTGAGGACGCAGTAGAACCTCTCGTCGTCCGCCTTTATGCCCTCTATGGACGCTGTGTTCAGCGTGTCGGCCAGCACCACAGGCGTCTCATCCCCCTTAGCCCTTTCCGCCAGCTCCTCCAGGGACGATATTTCGGTCTTCTCCAGCTCCATCCCGGGCGACCACCTGTCCAGCTCATCCACGGGGGCGGTGTGGAATATGATTGGTCTGCAGCCCCTCTTCATCATGAGCCAAGCCGCAAGGATGCCAAGCTTGTCGTTGACGAAGCAGTACACCTTCCCTTGAGACCCCAAAGGCAGCCCCATCGGGCCGGATATAACGTCGTTATAAACATAAGCGTCCTTTTCCCTTATCTCCACATGGAGCGTAGATGCAGGCTCCTTCAAATTGACCTTCTTCCCGGTCTTTTTGACTACTATCTCCCCCAGTTTCCTCTCCATGTCCCTGCTCGTGAAGCTGTGCTCCCCCACCCTCGTGACCCTCACGGCAAAAGGCCCCTTTTGGACCAGCTTGGAGACGTTCCTCTCCACGAATTTAGGCAACCCCCTCAGGGAGAGCCTTTTTGCGGGCGAGATTGAGACAACCCCAAAGACATAGCTCAGGCGCTCGCAGACCCTATCTGTATTCTTCGCCTCAACCACTATCCTGCCCCACTTCCTCTGCACCCTATAGTCCCTCAGGCAGCCCTTCAGGGCCAGGGAGATGTTGTTCACAAGTATCCTCTCGAACCTGGAGCGGACCGGTCTGGACTTTATAGCGATCTCCGAGTACCTCACGAGCACGCAGTCCCACATGGCCATAACCAAGATAGGGGAAGGCGAGATTTATAAAGCTTTCAGCCCACTAATAGATGTCATGGGCGCCTTCATACTCAAGCCTTGCACCACGGACAACACCTACAAGATAATACCGTCCGAGTACTGTGGGAAGGAGAGGATGGTGGGCCTGCTTGTCGAAAAGCTGGGGGCCGAGGTGGTGGCTGACACCAAGTTCCTGTCGATCCTGACGCTGGAGGGCCTTAAGCTGAGCGTCTCCAAGAAGGGCGAGATAATGATCAGGGAGTTCGTCAAGGAGGAGGACGCCACTAGGCTGGCTAAGAGGATAATGAAGGCCCTAGAGGCTGAGGGTCAAGGATAAAAGGTTGCGGAACCAATCATTTGGAAGGCTATTAGGATACTCGTCATGACCCAAATCGACAATGGGGTATATTCCCTAAACGGCAAAACCACACTGTCAACCCTTGAACCTTGGGGCACGAGGTTGCTTCTCTATCGGGAACCAGGCTCCATAACCATTATATCTGGGGGATGCTTCAACCTTGAGGGAAATGGGTTGACTCCAGAAGGGGAAATTTGCAAATTCACCATTCGACCGCAACATAGAAGATACGGCATTTATGACGAAATTTTAAGCAGAAACGGCATATGCTCAATCGGTTAATCAAGAAGGTCTTGAAAACCTTAAAAACTTTCCTTTCCAATAATCTAAAGTCTTGTGATTGCCATGGAAGAGAAGGTCTTCACTATAAATTTGAGGAGGGACTACAGGAACCACGCCAGGTGGAGGAGGGGCAAGAGGGCCGCCGTCGAGGTCAGGAAGTTCCTCGTGAGACACATGAAGGCCGAGGACATAAAGATAGGCTCCAGCATAAACGAGCTCCTTTGGAAGCACGGGATGCAGAGGCCGCCGGCCAAGATCAAGATAACGGCGGTCAAGGATGACGAGGGCGTCGTAAAAGCCGAGCTCTTCGGCGTCGAGATCCCCAAGGAGGAGCCGGAGGCCAAGAAGGGCAAGGAGAAGAAGGCCGAAGAAAAGAAAGAGGAAAAGGCCGAGGAGAAGCCCGAAAAAGAAGAGAAAGAGCCTGAAAAAAAGCCGGAAAAGCCGGCAAAGGGCGATAAGAAAGCGGAAGAAAAACCCGTAAAAGAGCCTAAAAAGGAGAAACCCTCCAAGAAAAAGGGCCAAAAACCAAAGAAATAATCCTAATCAACAAAAAGGGCGTAACTGCCCCCGGTTTTAATCTGCAGGACCTGCGCTATCTCGCTGCCCTCGGGGTCGTTTATTATCGCCAGACCCTTCCAGCTCGCTGAAAGGTCCTTTATCTTGCAGTTCGGGCACTCCCTCTCGTGGGTGAACCTCTTGCACTTCCTGCACACATAATATTTCCTAGCCATAACCATCACTTCTTCTTTCCGCCGCCTTTGGCTGCTGTCGGAGCGATTTTCTTGGCCTTCTTCTTCTCGTCCTCTATCCAGTTCAGCGACCCAAGGCCGGGCTGCCTCATCGTCAGGCCTATCTTGTTCTCCTTCGCGGCCTGCATGGCGATCGAGATGACCTTCGTCCTCACGGCGTCCCCTTCCTTCAACGTCTTCTCCGTCTCCTCCCCGGAGAACATCGAGTTCTTGTCGTCGAAGCTGACGTAGTCGTTCAGCAGCTGGGACACATGAACCAGTCCATCTATCGGGCCCAGCCTCACGAAGGCGCCGAACTCCGTGTTGTCGATGACCTCGCCCACGAGTATCTCATGGATCTCCGGCTTGAAGACGAGCAGGTCGAAGACGACAGGGTAGTGGAAGTTCGCGTCCTCCGGCAGTACCTTCCCCTCGCCGATCTCCTCGACCTCCGTGACCGCCAGCCCCACGCCCAAGTTCCTCGAGAGCATGCCCTCATACTTCTCCTGAAGGCTTTCCAGTATGGACTTCTTCGCGGAGAGGCCGAACTTCGTCGGCGGAACCTTGATTTTCGTCTTTATCTTGAGAATCCTGTACATACAATCCCTCATAGCAGCGCGTAAAGCACAAACAACACACCAAATGTTAGGCATATAGTGTTTAATAGTTTCACCAGCACATGCAGCGACGGGCCGGCCGTATCCTTGAACGGGTCTCCCACCGTGTCGCCCGTGACGGCAGCCTTGTGGGCGTCCGAACCCTTTCCTCCTAGGAAGCCGTCCTCTATGTACTTTTTGGCGTTGTCCCAGGCAGCCCCCCCAGTGTTCATGAACATGGCGAGTATGAACCCGCTCAGTGTCGCTCCCATCAGCAGCCCGCCCACGGCCTCAGCCCCGAGCGTGAACCCAATCAGGAGCGGTATGACTATCGGTATCAGGCCGGGAAGTATCATCTCCTTCTGCGCAGCTATGGTACTTATGTCGATGCACCTCGAGTAGTCAGGCTTTTGCGTGCCCTTCATTATCCCCGGCATCTCCCTGAACTGCCTTCTGACCTCCTCGACCATCTTGAACGCGGCCCTCCCGACCGACTTCACCGCGAAAGAGGCGAATATGAAAGGCAGCAAAATACCGATGAAGAGGCCTACGATGATTTTCGGCATGACGATGTTTACGGCCGTCAGATTGGTGATTTCCAGGTAGGCCTGGAACAGCAGCAGAGCCGCCAAGCCAGCTGAAGCCATCGCATAGCCCTTCGTCAATGCCTTGGTGGTGTTCCCGACAGAGTCCAGCGAGTCGGTTATGGCCCTGAGCTTCTTGCTGCCGCCCGACATCTCGACTATACCCCCGGCATTATCGGCGATCGGGCCGAACCCGTCCAGCCCAAGGACCATCCCGGCAATGGAGAGCATCCCCATAGTCGCTACGGCCGTCCCGTAGATGCCGCCAATGTAGCTGTCTATCCCGACCTGCGCGGCGAATGCCGTCCCAAACTGATATGATACCAGGATGGCGACCGCTATCACGATGACCGGAAGCGCCGTGCTTTGGAGGCCGGTCGCAAAGCCCGTGATTATGTTCGTCGCATGGCCGGTCTTCGAAGCCTCAGCTATGTCCCTAACGGGCCTGTACTTCTTCGAAGTGTAGTACTCCGTTATCAAGATCATCAGGATGCTTGAGATGAGGCCGACCATCCCCGCGTAGAACAGGTTGACGTTATGAAGTGTGAATTTGATTAGAAAGTAGAAGCCCGCTATGCAGAACAGTGTAGTTGCTATGACGCCCTTCGTCAGGCCCCTCATCGGGTCTTCCCCCTCCCTTACCTTCACGAACGGCACGCCGA
>Ga0154846_101_pt10 | contig 19918 bp, 22 predicted proteins | sample Rifle2008BG16ft_FD_105574 | JGI IMG/M metagenome (GOLD analysis project Ga0154846, IMG submission 105574) | Candidatus Micrarchaeota archaeon RBG_16_49_10
AAGTTTTAAGAGGTATGATAACGGGTGTGGATGCAGCAAATCAAAAAACAGGCACAACACCCTTTCAGATACTTGCTGAGTCTGAAGAAGCACAAAGAAAATTGGATGCGACATATGGGCCACGCCCCTAATATTCAAACTCCGGCGCGCACTCCTTGCTCTTGAGAATCTCCAGCGAGCACCAGGCCCCGTTGCACTCCAGTATCCTCTCGTAGTTCGTGCAGAAAAGCTTGCCCAGCAGCTTCAGGAAGGCCGACTTGACCTTGGAGAACATCAGGTCCTTTTTATCGTAGCTCCTTATGACGACGTTCGCGCTGTAGAGGCCGGCTATCGTCTCCTTCTCCTCCTTAGAGAGGTCGAATGTGTCGTACTTCTCCAGGTCCTCGAGGACGGTCTGCAGCGACCTGCCGTCCATGCACACGGTGTCCACCTCCTTGCAGTTCATCTCCAAGCGGTCCTGGGTCACGGAGACGTAGAAGTCCCCATAGTCGAGTATTATCGCATTACCCCTCTTCTCGTAGTCCGCCCCCTCCTTCTCCAAAGCCAGCCGCAGGTCGTCGAAGTTCATCTGGTAGTAGAACTCAATCCTGTCGGGAACGACGGCGGCGTAGGCCATGCTGAAGGAAAAGATGAATGCCAAAAGCGGGACCAAGACTTTCTTCATAACCTTAATTGGAATTCCCGGATATTAAATTTAGCGCCTAGCCGACCATGTCGAGGAGGATGTGGGAAAGGTAACCAAGGAATATGAAGGCGAAATAGAGGAAGAATTCGAGGAAGGAGCCACCGAAGGCGAAAAGCAGAAGCAGGGAAAAGACCAAGGAAAAAGCCAACCCAAACTTTACTGTGTGAGTTACTCCCCTGTGCTTCGTTGGCAGGAAGCGGAGTATCAGGTAGAGCACGATGAAGCCAATTACACCAGTGGATATGGATTCAATCGAGAGCTTTATTGCGATGAAAAGCACTATAATTCCGGCCAGCACCATCGAGAACCTGTCCCGCACCTTGCTTTTTGTGGAGTCCAAATCCGGGATTACCGAGGCTAGGGAGCTTAAAAAAATGAGAGATAGCGAAATCAGGAAATTTTCTATAATTCCCGCTTGGTTGAGGAAAACTACGAAAAGGGTCATGAAGACCAGGTTGAACACTATGTGGGCTTTCCAGGATGGCATATTTTCACTCGAAGACTATCCTAGCGTCCACTGCGACGGCGCCGTCGGGCATCGCGAAAACAGGATTTAAATCAAGTTCCTTTACCTCTATGCTCTCCTCGAGAAGCTTGGAGACCTTCACCAGCACGTCGGCAAGCGCGTCAATGTCCGCAGCCTTCTTCCCCCTCAAACCTTTCAGCATCTGATAGGCCTTGGTCTCCTCAATCATCTCTATCGCGTCCCTCCTTGATATCGGCACGACCCTGAAGCTCGTGTCCTTGAGGACTTCCGTGTATATCCCGCCCATCCCGAACAGCAGGACCTTCCCGAAAGTGGGGTCCTCCTTGCCGCCGACTATGACCTCTGTGCCGCCCTGCACCATCCTCTGCACGAATATCCCACCTATCGCAGCATCCGAGACCTTATCCCTAACATTCAGGATTATCTGCCTCATTTTCAACTTCAGCTCGCTCTCCCCCTTTATGTCGAGCACCACCCCGCCCACGTCGGTCTTGTGGGTTATGTCCCTGCTCACGACCTTGATGACCAAGGGGTAGCCCACCCTTTCGGCGAAGGCGTCGGCCTCCTCGAAGGTCTTGACCACCACACCCTCAACGAGGGGTATCTTGTAGTTCTTCAGGATCTCCCTGGACTCGGGCTCGGTGAGTGTGCTCCTTCCCTCTCTCCTGGCACCCTCGAAGACTTCGGAAGGCCTCATGAGAATAATTTGGGTTTCCGGTATTTTATTGTTTCAATCCTGGGAAAAAAAGATAAGTGGCAGAGGCAGGTGCATTAACCTACCTCTGGTAAAGCCGGGGTGATAGATTTGGAAATGCAACTGTCTCAGTAGAAATTCAGGTTCAAAAAATCATATACATTTGTCAAAATAAATAATTTGCTGTTTTTAGCTCAAAATAGGCATTAAACACCCCCTTTTGGTGCCATCTGGGTTAAAATATCTTAAAACAGAAATAAAAAGAAGAAAAGCCGGGTTCTGTGGCAGAACCAGGCAATGCAACTGACTTATTAACGATAGTCTCCCACGAAACAATAACCATATGCAACTTTACACTTAAATAATTTCCGATTTTCCAAGCCAAAAAGGTCTACAATTTGGCAAAGCCGGGGTGGCAGAAGCTGGTATTGCGATCGGCTTATGACCGATTGTTTCTCACGAAACATTCCGGGTTCAAAAGGCTCTCAGAGCCTGAGAGTCCCGGCCCCGGCGCCAAAAAATTCATTTTCTCTTCAAGTCCTCCCTTATTTTCCTCATGACGAACCTCTCGAAGAAGTCCGTGACGCCCGCCCTTTCCAAGATGATGAGGCCGATAATACCCAAAATACCCAGGATGAAGACGGCATCAATCCCAACCCCAACAGCCTTGAATAGCTCTCTCACGCTGGCGCCCGCGACCGCGAGGATGAATGTCCTCGGGAAGGCCCCTATCAGCGTTGGAATGAAATATTTCCTGAACTGGATTGACGTCAGCCCGCTCCCGTAGCTTATCAGGTCGAAGGGGATGATTGGGATTAGCCTTGTCACCAGAATCGCTTTCCAGCCCCTCTTGTTCACCCACTTGTCTATGTCATCAAGGTGCTCCTCACCTATAAGCCTTTTCGCTATCGGCCTTCCCCCGAACCTGGAGATGTAGAAGGCTATCACCGCCCCGGCTATCAGTCCCAGTCCGCCAAAGAGCGTGACGTTAAGTATACTTATGCCAATCGCTGCGGCGAACGCTATCACGGCCTCGGAGGAGATTGGGGCGACAACAGTCTGGATTATCATTATCACGAAGAGACCGGGCAGCCCGTATGCCTGTATCACCGAATTAAGCATCTGCTCGAACAAAGAATCACACACCTATTTTCTTTTCCCGTTTAATAAGCATAGCCCGAGCAGGATTCGAACCTGCGTCTGGAGCTCCCTCCTTGGGTTATGACCCAATCCAGAGGCTCTTATGCTTGACCACTACACCATCGGGCTTCGATAATCTATCCAAAAATATTAACTCAGATTCATATATTTTTTGTGTGATAAACCAGATAAAGCCATATTTCAATCTTTTGAGGTCAGATAGCCAGATGGTGAAAGACAGCTTCATCCTCACCGCCGCAAATTTCATAACCGCCTTCATGACCTTCGTCTCCAACATCCTCATAGCCTCGATTTTAGGCCCTGAAAACTTCGGCGTCTACCGCATCCTTGTCATAGCCTTCGGCGTCACCATCCCCTTCCTCTTCGACTTCGGCGCGACCATCACGCTCACCAAATATGTTGCCGAGTTCCAGAGCGATAAGAAAAAAATAGGCTACCTCAACAGGTCTTTCCTCATTTCCAGGCTGTTCGTCTTCCTTACGCTGGTCGCCTTGACCTTAATATTCCGTGAGCAGATTTCCGTCTTTCTTCTCCACGACGCCAGCTACGCGAGGCTGATAATCCCGGCCGCTTTAATCCTCTCCACAGCATACTTCATCGTCTTCCAGTTCATAGTCCTAGGCTACGAGAACTTCAAGCTCTATGGCGTCACTAGCATAATCGGCCGCTTCATCTTCCTTCTTCTCATAGTGCCAATCGTCTACTACACGAAGGACCTCTACCAGGCATTGCTCGTCTATGCGTTCGCCTTCTTCGTCAGCTACGCCCTCACGATAAGGTTCCTCCTTAGGCAGAACTTCCTGAAGGTGGAGGAGAGGTTCAGCGCGCTCAAGATGTTCAAGAGCTACTCCCTCCCCATGCATGTCTTCTACTCGATAGGCTACATAGCCACCTCGGCAGTCGTCATACTCACGCCCTTCTTCAGCGTCACGGCCATCGGCTACTTCTCCTGGGCGTTCCAGTTCTACGGGGCCTCCACGTTCATATCGGCCAGCGTCGCGTCGATGCTGCTGCCCAAGATATCCAAAATGGTGGGGAAGTCCCAGAGGACAGAGGGCGTTCTGAGGAAGGTAATGCTGCTGTATGCGCCTCTGGCAATAATAGGGGTAATCGGAACCCTGTTGTTTTCTAGAATTTTCATCTCGTTCATAGCGCCCGCCTACCTGCCCGGCCTGCTCGTCTTCGAGGCTGTCATGGTGTACGGCTTCCTCTCAGGGTTCGGGCTGATCTACGTCTCCTACCTCACCGCCAAGGGGGACACGAAAAGGGTAGCCATATTGCAGCTATTGCTGAACGCACTTCTTTTGGCTATAGGATTCGTCTCGCTAAGGCTTATATAGCTGGCACAAATTAAATGCTTCCGATTTCTACTATAGGAAATTCATAAACGGAAGACACACGACTCCCACAATCTCCTGAGGTCATCATAACAACATAGGAGTCAATTTCAGGCACACACTTAAGCCCCAACGTTCTTAATTCCGATTCTTCTAAGCCCCTAATTTTTGAAGGCACAATACCGTCTCGTCTAGGTAGAAATCTGGTGTAAACATCCCCGAATGTAAAGATATCAGTCTCACCCAAAAGAATGCGACTCCCATCTTCTAATCCAACAAAGTTATAATCTCTTCCTGGAATAATCATGCCATTCATACTTTCACCTTATACTACTGAATAGAAGCGTATTTAAGCTTATCACGTAAAGAAAACGCCGCTATAGCCTGGATATCCCGAAAAGGCGTCAATTAAGCTTCAGCGCATGCCTTATTTTTTCCATCATCGTCAGCTGGTAGTCCTTCCCTATCATCTTCGCCCCCAGCTTCAGGTAACCAAGGCTCGCCTTCGAGTAGGGCCTCTCCAGGAATACCGGTCTTTTAGCCGCCAGGCTCTTGGTGACGTTGATGTCCTCGGGTATCATCTCAAGCACGGGCATCTCCGTCAGGTTCTCAATCTCCTGCCTGCTCAGCTCGAACTTTTTGCCCCTCATCCTGTTTATGACTATTCCGGTCACGTCCTTGTTCAGCTTCCTCGCAATCTCCCCTCCCTTCACTATGTCCGAAACAGAGGGTATGTCCGGGTTGGTTACGAAGAGTATCTCCTCGGCCGCAAGCATGGTAGACATCGCCTCCCTGCCGAATCCGGCCGCCGAGTCTAGGAAGACGAAGTCGTAATCGTCGAAGCTTTTTTCCACCATAGGCTTCAGCCTATCCATCCTCAACCCCTCCAGGTCCGCTAGGCTGACGGACGCAGGGATGAACTTCAGGTTCTTGGAATAGGAATAGAGCGCCTCATCCACGCTATTGTCGTTCTTCAGCACGCTGTTCAGGTTCAGCGGCGTGTTGTAGAGGTCGAAGTGCAGCCCTAGGTGTGGGGAAGTGACGTTGCAGTCCAGGAGGGCCACGTCCTTGTTGAACTTTGTGGCTAGGACAGCTCCCAGATTGACGACGGTGGTGGTCTTCCCGACCCCGCCCTTGCCGGAAACGACGCCTATGATTCTAGCCAGAGAGACACCTAACTATTATTGTAATAGGCCCAATTTATATTTTTTTCAAGGAAATATTCATTTCTGTGAATAAGAAAGTCTAAGTTAAAAAGTAATGGATGTTGTTAATTTAAGAATAAAAACCCTTTGAAGCTTTAGCTGTAGAGTTCGTTAATTCCTGCTATGTCACCTGAATTTAAATCTCTCTTCTTTGTTTCACCCAAACTTGCAAATCTGTACATGGTCTCTTCCGTGCAACTGTCATCTGGGTGTCCCATACCTGCCGCATGACCAAATTCATGTGTTGCTATATTTTGATAATCCATTTTTCCTGCCTCGCCACTTAAGCTTAAGCTCCAAGCATAATCTGAATTAAATACAGCATCCCATTCGACTAATTCTCTCCTGCTAGGAGGTCCGTAGAAAATTCCCCACACAATAGTATATGCAATTGTATCGGTTGCTCCTAGATTTTCAAATTCAACCTCATTCTTATCATCTGGACTTACTGTATCTGCTCCGTCAGTAGTTCCTGTTGCTCCTGTTCCAAATATATTAAACGAAACTTCTGTATCCCATGTATTCAAGCTTGTTTCTGTAAGTGCTAGGTCTACTCCAGTACCTGTTATGTATGGTTCAGTTGTTCTCCACTTAGCCCCATTTGCTAGAAATGCGTAACATTTAGTGTCTCCACCTTTTCCTCCGCCAGCCCAAGGTGGTTTTGCATTTTCATTCTTGCGGTCTATAAACATGAATCCTTGTACCAATCTTCCATCTACATCTCGAGCTTCTCCTAAACTAAAAACATCGTCTGCTATCGCTACTGCATGTGCTGGTATCATAACAGGAACTGGTTCCTTTGCTTTCTTCACAGTAGTAGGAACAAGATTTGGCTGTGCTAATACGAAACTAACTAAACTAAATGAGAATATCACAATAATTAAAGTTGAAATTATCTTTTTCATAATAATGTTAGTAAAATGTTAAAGATAAATACTTCATGTCTTAAGTCTATTTTTCAAGGGAATTCTGTTTTTCAAACGATATAAAATTTGAATCCTTTTGCCGCTGGGAGTTGAGAAATCGTTTTAGGTTTATAAGTTATAATAATTCCTAAAGGTGTTTTTCAAGAAAATTGAAATTAAATTCAGCTAGAAACTTTCTGTGATATGGGATTGTAATTGGTAAATTCGGTAGCCTTTAAATAATTTATTGGTAACATACCCTGCTCTTTCCAACTCCCCAAGATACCCTTGCAAAGCATTTATCCCTGGTAATTGTAGCTCTGCAACTGTAAGTTCACTAAGAACTAAATTACCTTTGTTACCTAAATATGCTAAAATACGTACTATTTCTGGAGTTAAATCAGTCATATAGTGTACGATTTAACTAAATAAAAATTTATAAATTGACTTTTACTATATTGTGAAAATTTATTTATCAATTTACATAAAATTTTATATAACCTGTTCAAGGAAATATTGATTTTCACACAATGTAAAATTTGAACGCTTTTGATGGTAAGAGTTGAATTATCGTTCTAAAGTTATAATTATTATAAATCACTAAAGGTAATTTACATAAATTACATGTTCTCAATAAATTTAAATATATGTAAACACATCTGTTTACAGTGATATTATGGTGCAAGTCCAGTTGAGAATGCCTGAAGAGGCTGTCAAGGAGATAGATAAACTGGTTGAAACCGGCAATTTCAAAAGCAGAAGCGATGCTGTAAAGGGGATTGTCATGATTTACATGGAAAGCCAAAAAACCAGAAAATTCTATCAGATGCTAGTCGAAAGGAGTGAAGAGGCGAGAAAGAACCCAGAAAAATTAATCCCGTTGGACGACCTTTAATGTTCAAAGTATTCTTTTTAGACAAATCTTTAAGAGAATTGAATAAACTAGACAGTGCCATAAAAGAGCGGGTAAAGGAGAAGCTAAAGAAACTCGAGGATTTTCCCGAATTAGGAAAACCATTAAAATACTCAAATTTTTGGAGTTTGAGGGTTGGAGGTTACAGGGTTATTTATGAAATTGATAAAAACGGTAAAAGGATAATAATTTTGACTGTCAAACACCGAAAGAATGTGTATGAAAACTTTGAGAAGATATTTTTGATCTTTTTCTGATTTCTCCAGCTCTCAATAATTTGCATAAAATTTTATCTAACCTGTTCAAGGGAATTCTGATTTTTGCTGTCTAGCCTTTCAATGCAGACAACTTCTTGGCCAATTCACTGTAAACCTGCTTCTTCTTTTCAGGAGATAGATGAAAGAGAAGTCTAGATATCATCTGCTTTGAAACAGTGAAAATATAATTCAGCTTAATGACACTATCTTTAGCTGCCCCTTCCTTTATTGTAAGCGGAATGCCATTCATTTCCGCATTGCTTGTTATGCCGGCAACAACAACAACATTATCAAACTCCTCAAACAGGACAAGCGCTGGCCTTTTCTTAATCTCGAACGTGTCAGTAAACTGCACTTGCGTCAACACTATATCTCCAGGTTTATACACTTTCCCACGCCTCGTCATCCTTGTTGTCCCACAATTCTTTCATTTTTGGTTGTTGCACTTTATGCAGGAATTCATCGTATTGATTCATGGATTTTACCTTCTTAAAAATGATTATAGCCTTCATTATGGTTTCGTTATACGTTTCTCTTGGATGGTCCTTTATTTCTTTCAAAGACTTGACGACATTTTTATCTAGCTGGATTGTCGTGGCGTCAGACATTATATATCACCTATAGTTAATGCATAATGCATATATAAATAGTCACCATCTAGAAACGTCCCTCAAGGGAATCTGAGAAGGTAAGGCACTGCTCAGTCACTTCCTAGATCTCCATACCCAAGAGGCCAGTAATCAGCATCACAAGGCTGACCAAAATTAAAGCATAGTAGTAAAGCCAAGGCTGTTTAGACCTATAGAAAAAATACAAAACGCCAATGAAGAACAAGCCCCCAAGCAGATAGGCAGCTAAAGGCCACCGGTACAAAAACATTCCCAATGACACAAAGACCACAGCCAACGGCACGGTCATATAAATTGCCTTGTAAAGCACCCCGAGTTTTGACCGGAAAATATACCAGGAAATTAGGCCGATGATGGCGACAAACATGACGTGCTTCATTGGCGGAAACCAATACCAGGCCGCATTGAAATCGACTGGCGTGAAAAGCTTGACTGCCCCATCCACCAAAGTTTGGAAAATGAAGTCAAAGAGGAACGTGAGATTTAGCAGTATAAAGCCGAATACGGCCACGGCCAAAGCTGATAAAACTTTTTTGACGGTTGGATTTTTCAACGCCGTAAATTTCATCATAACTTTAATTGTGTGTCATACGGCTAATAAACCTTCCTATGGTCCTTTTAGAAATAATTGACGTCTAAAATAGATATTTAAAGATAAATTTTAATTTCAAAATATGAGTTTTGATAATCTTTATGCTGAGTTAAACAGACAGATTCAAAATAATACTGATCTAGTTAGGCAATTATACAAAGTTGCAAGAAGAGAGGGGTTAATGCGGAGTATAAATAGAACCCGATATTTTTCTATGGGTGATTATAACGGTATTCCAGTTGGTTTGGATTTGTACATAACCCATGTCGTACGTGATTTCCCAAATATTCTTGCAAAAATGAGAATACTGTATGAAGTTAGTGGTGGCGAAGCAGATTTATCAAGGGTTTATGCAAGATTGCAAAATAATTTAGGAATTGTATCAGAAGATATGACAAAAGGTGGTACTGCAACGATTACTGACATAACACCGATGAGACGGTTAAATAACAAGTTACTTGAAGAAGTATTCCCAGAGGAAATAGAAACTGAATTGCGCAGGACAACGTTTTCAGCAGAAGATAAATTTGGTGCAATGCGGTTTCCAATAGTCGATTTAGACCATGTTGAAGTTGGTCCAAAGTATAGAAGACTTTATGAAAAATATCAACAGCAATACGAAAAAGATGAAAGATTCATTATAAGGGAAATCTAATCCCCTTCGCTCCTTAAGTTGTTTTTGTAAAGCCAAATGCTTTTTTTTCAAGAGAACGCCAAGAAAAGTACAGAATACGTCAAAGTCAAAATTTTAATGTTGAGTGAAGGTTAAAATATCTTTAATGGGGAGATTTCTAAAAATGACAGAAAATTTTACGTTTTAAAAAAAAGAGCTATGGAGCAAAGTGTCTTAGGGAAGGTTTATATTCTAAAACCGGGTTTTTTTCTGTTAAAGCCAATATTTGCGGGCTAATAGCATTGAATGGACTTCCTATTTCAGTGTTTAAACCTTGATAAGTTAACAGAATTCCTTCTTTGTAAGGAGGATTTTCAGGTAATTCAGAACCCACAGAAATAAAACAAGATTCTAGTCTGTATAAACCGTTCTCCCCTGATTTTTGCAATAGTGTCACTCTATACCAAGTTGCCCCTCCACCCATTAAATCACCTAATTTAATACAAGAAATTAGCTTTTTATTTGTTTTTTTTAATTCCTTGTAGTAATTAATTTTATACTTGATAGAGTAACAAACATTTCCCGCCAAAATATCACAAAAGATGCCTTAAGACTTGGCAGATTGACTCAGAAAGGTCTCATCTCCCTCCTCATCTTGAAGAGGCTCGAGACATTCCCCACCCTGCTCACCAGGTCGGCGTAGAACATCTCCATGTCCTTGTCCGAGAGCTTGGCCCTCTGGTCCGCCTCTATAAGCACGGCAGGCAGGCCATATCCCGAGTGCCCGCATGTTCCCAGCAGGACTGGCGTGATTTCATTGACAGTGTCGAGCGGGTTCCCGTTGCTCAGGAAATCCCCCCTAAGCGGCCTGTCGAAGTCGACGGTCTTTATGTAGAAGCTGTAGAAGCTCTTCTCCAAGTCCTTGAACTCCTTGATGAAGCCGTTCCCGCCGCTGAAGTAGCTGAAAACGCACGTCCTCTCCCCCCTCTCGAGCGTGTAGAATAGGAGGTTGCTGTCCTTGGTCTTCTCCAGTATCGCCTTCAATTCCTTCGACACCTCGGTCCGCATCCCATCCATGATCTTTCTGTTCACGATCTCGGCGAACTTCGAGCTCCTGCTGTCCTCGATGACGCCGGCCAATGTGACCTTCATGCCCTTCGCCTTCCTGTAAAGGTCCTTGTACGCCCTTATCAGCTGCTTGTAGCTCTCGCCCAGCTCGCTCTTGTCCGGCTTGAAGGTGTACTGCGGGAGGACGGACCCGTCCATGAGCATGATGTCCGGCTTCATCTTCTCCATGGCCTCCACCGCGGTGGTGACCTCCACTATCTGCCTCTCAACGTTGGTGCAGAGGTTGAACTCGACGTCCGAGAGCGACTCCACTATGACCTTGGGCTGCGGGAAGCTGTTCGCGGAGGGGTAGTAGAAGACATCCTTCAGGTTGCCCTTGCTGTACACGAAGTTCACGGCCGTCGCCCTCAAAAGCATCAGGTCGAGGCCGTGCAGGCTGTGCTTCACCATGCCGCCGTCTATCCCTACCACGCTTACATCGTCCTTCATCTGCTGGCCGCACTTGTTGATCGTCTGCACGTCCGCCACTTCGCCGTCCGGCCCGATCTCGAAGCTGTCGTTTATCTTGCGCAGGAACTTCCCGACATTAACGCGCTTGCCCTCTATGTAGCTGAGGTTCTTCACTATCTGGTCGAGCTTTTCGTGAAAGGTGTCCATACAAAGATTCTTTGTCGGGGAAGAATTTATTTTAGTTGAACGATTCAAAGGTCGTGATTGGTGCCATTTCTAAACCTTTTATATAAATACGCCAAAATAATAAAATGTTCGAGAGGTGGTTCATTTCGCTAAAGAGAAGTTCTACATTACCACAGCCATACCTTACGTAAACGCGCCCCCGCACATAGGCCACGCGCTCGAGTTCGTCCAGACCGACGCGATAGCCAGGTTCGCCAGGCTCACGGGCAGGGACGTCTTCTTCCTCACTGGGACAGACGAGAATGCGCAGAAGAACGTGCTTTCGGCCGAAGCTTTGGGCATCCCCGTCAAAGACTTGGTTGACAAGAACACAGCGGAGTTCAAGCACATCCTGAAGATATTACAGGTATCTAACGACGACTTCATAAGGACTACGGACAAGAAGAAGCACTGGCCCGGCGTGGAGAAGCTCTGGAACCTGTGCCTCAAGAGCGGGGACATATACAAGAAGACCTACTCGGGCCTTTACTGCGTCGGCTGCGAGGCCTTCGTGACCGAGAAGGACCTTGAGAACGGCTTGTGCCCCGAGCACCAAAAGCCGCCCGAGATTGTATCGGAGGAGAACTACTTCTTCAAGCTGTCCAAATACCAGAAGAGGCTGGAGGAGCTGATAGAGGCCGACGAACTTGAGATAATTCCCGAGTCCAGGAAGAACGAGGTGCTAAGCTTCATAAGGTCAGGGCTGGAGGACTTCAGCGTCTCAAGGCCTACAAAGAGGGTTAAGGGATGGGGAGTGCCTGTTCCCGGCGATGATTCCCAGATAGTCTATGTATGGTACGATGCGCTCGCCAATTACATCACTGCTTTGGGATTGGGAACCAAGGACGAGAAGAAGGTGAAGAAGTACTGGCCTGCGGATTTGCACGTCATCGGGAAGGGGATAATACGCTTTCATGCGGTATACTGGCCTGCCATGCTTTTGTCCGCCGGGATAGAGCTTCCGAAGACGATTTTCGTGCACGGCTACATCACGGTGGAGGGGCAGAAGATGAGCAAGTCGCTGGGTAATGTTATCAACCCCAAGGATCTGGTGGAAAGGTACGGCTCTGACGCAGTCAGGTACTTCATGCTCAGGGAGATACCACCCTTCTCAGACGGGGACTTCTCGGAGAAGGCGCTGGTGAAGAGGATAAATACTGAGCTTGTCGCAAACTACTCCAACCTGTATTACAGGGTCACCTCCTTCATCGAGAGGAACTTCAGGGGCAATGTCGAGGATTTCGACGAGTTCGGCGATGAGGAAGGCGAGATAGAGGAGTTCTTCAAGGGCAAGATAGAGCAGTACAAAAATCTCATGGACAACGTAAGGCTCAACGAGGCCCTGTCGCTAGTGCTGGAGCTGTCATCAAGGCTGAACAAGTACTTCCAGGACAGGCAGCCATGGGCCACACTGAAGACCGATGAGACGGAGTGCAAGAGGACGATAGCGTTTTCAGTCAGGATGATCAACATTATATCCACCCTTTTCTATCCGTTCATACCATCAGAGGCAGAGGAGGCTCTTGAAAACTTCAACCTGAAGCCGAGCCTGGACAACATAGGGGCGAGGATAAAGTACAGGCCCGACATAAAGGGCATAATGCTTTTCAAGAAGGTCGAGGAGAAAAATATGGAGAAAAAAACTAAAAAGGAGGAGGTAGGTTTAATACCTTTCAAGGAGTTTAAGAAGATGGAGTTCAGGATTGGAACGGTCCTCGAGGCTGCAGCGATAGAGAAGTCGGAGAAGCTGGTCAAGATGGATGTGGACTTCGGCGGCTTCAAGAGGCAGGTGGTGGCCGGGATAAGGCCTTTCTACACGCCCAAGGAGCTGGCAGGGAAGCAGTTCGTCTTCATAACGAACCTCGAGCACGCGAAGATGATGGGATATGAGTCAGAGGCCATGGTGCTCGCTGCGGTGGAGGGGGACGACGAGAATGTGGTCCTGCTGAAGCCTGAGAAGAAGGTCAAGGACGGGACGATGATCTCCTGAGCCGGTTTTTACTTAAGGCTTGGTAGCTTCGGTTCCGGCCTTCGCTAGTGCTTATTTGAATTGCAATACCCGTGCATATCCTATTTTTTCAAAAATACAATTCTTTTAAAAACGCAAAACGAATGAATTATCAAGATGAAGTGCGCAAAGGACATAATGACGACTGATGTCGTCTGCCTGGGGGCGGAAGATTCCATAATAGACGCGGCCAAGTTCTTCGCAGAGATGAACATACATGGCGTGGCTGTGATAGATGAAGGCAGGCTTGTGGGTATACTCACTGTTACTGACATCCTGAAGTTCATAGACCTCCGCCTCAAGGACCCTTTGAATCTGCCGGCGACCAACATCTCCAACGTGCTGATAAACCTCGTGTCCGCCGTCGTGCAGGACAAGAAGTTCAAGGTTCAGCTCTCCAGGATGAACGGCATGAGAGTGAGGGACTTCATGACTCGCAACCCCATAACGGTGGAGAAATCAACCAGCATAGTCAGGATAGCGGAGATAATGAACGACCACAGCCTCCATAGGCTACCTGTGGTGGACAGGGGCAAAATTGTGGGGATGGTCACAGCCTCTGACCTGATGGACTCTCTCGTTCCGGAGAGGCAGGGGGAGATGGAAGAAAAGGCGAAAAGCGAGGAACCCTCCCAGAGCGACTACATGAGCTAGATTGTTCGGCGCTCCCCTTACATAACCCAAATCCTATATAAAAATGGCATCCAATAATTAGGTTATGAAAACCACAACTTTGGGAGCAATACTGTTGATATTGCTTTTGGTAGCGAGTTCAGCGATATACACGGCTAAGGCGGCCACAAGCGGCGTCGACTCGGAAGAGGAGAAGAGGACGCTGTATGTCAACGGCGTCTATACCGCATCGGTGGATCCGGACACATTCGTCGCGATTGTGACAGTGGAGACGCAGGCCGCGAAGGCGGCTGACGCGCAGAAGGCCAACGCGGACATATCGGCCAGGGTAGAGAAGGCGGTTAAGTTTACAAATAAGCTCTCGACCGTCTCCTACACCATACAGCCTGTCTACGAGTGGCAGAGGTGCGTTGATTCGGACTATAGGTACCCATGCACGGAGAAGCCGATACTCGTCGGCTACAAGGCCGTCCACACCTACAAGTTCGAGACCAAGGAGCTGAAGAGGGGTGGCGAGGCTTTGGACGCGTTTGTGACTGCGGGGGCGACCAACATAAACTCGATAACATTCGAGCTGTCCCCCGAGCTCCAGACTAAGGTCCAGCTGGAGGCCCTTGAGAATGCGGCGAAGAACGCCAAGACGAAGGCTGTTGTGATAGCAAAAGGGTCGGAAGTAACATTGGGTAAGCCCATATCAATAAGCGAGGGCTACTACTACGTTCCGATGCGCTATGACTACGCCTACGACATGAAGGCCGGAGGCGCTGCAGAATCCGCGCCCACAAATATAATACCGGGGCAGGTCGATGTCTCAGCCAGTGTTTCAGTGACTTATGAGATATTTTGATTTTTTTTCTTTTTCCCTTATTTTTCTCCCCAAGATTTTGAAATCCAAATTATACAGCTAACCAGCTGTTTTATCCACGCCCGTGTCAATCATATCTCAATACTTCCATTTCCATGGCTTTGAAGGGTAATTTTGGCAAATTGTAACGTCTTTTATCATTTCTAGGAATATGGATAAATTTGTCAACTTCACCCATAAACTTTCTAAAATCATAACTGTCAATTGTTTCTTGGAGTTTGCGTACTTCCATAACAGCTTTTGTCGAATTAGCGATAACATCAATATCCGGTGAATAGCATAAGGTAATCTCACGGGTTTGTCTCAAGTGCGGTGGTGTTTGTATTCCAGACACAGCTCTGTTTTCATAGCGAAATGTATCTCCCCAAAGAGCCAAAAAAGCCGCCAAAAATGCCTCAGTTTCTGATGGTTCAATATGAGTTTGAATGATAGCTTTTCCATGGCCATTAACTTGCTGTTTTTCAGGTAAAATAACGTCCCTTCTTTTCCCCCTTATTACCCATTGACCTAAACCAAAATTAAGCCAAATGATAGGGTCATTAGATAATATGACTTCCACTTCGGCTTGTGGATTGCCAAACGTCGTAAAACTTAAAGGTTGAACAGAATGCGCCCTCATATATTCACTCAACTCAGTTCCCACTTGACTTGTTGGAACTAACAAACGGTTTCTGTAACCTGGTGCAATCTGCCCATTTACGCCTTCCAATTGATAAGAGTTTCCGCCTAGAAACTTCATGAATTAACTACGGCAATTAATTTTAAATAACCCCTTTTCGGGTTCAGGTAGGCTGTTTACACTCTTTTACCTTCCCCTGAAAACCCTTTAAATCAGTAAAGTATTAAGTTGTTTGTTTTTGTTTGAGAAAATGTTATTCTCTTCAACACCCATTTTTATCAACTTTTAGGTTAATGTAAATTGATTTATGGGGAATTAGCACTCCTTACTAAATAATAAGAAAAGGAAAATCAAAAACTAATGTATGAATAAAATCAGAGCTTTATTTTCATTTATTTTAATACTGCTTCTGATAACTCTTCCTAATGCTAAAGCATTATGGGAACAGAAAACAGTTTACCTTGGAAACGACCTTCCTTTATCCATACCCACGGATTTGCCGAATGGGCTTGGCGACACCAAATTTTTTGTGATGAAGAAAACCACCCCCACCACGGCTCGGCCAGAAAAATTTGGTCTCTCCGGAGCCCATGGAGAATGGGATTTTATTTTGGCGGATCTTTACAACAACTTTTATGGAACTCAAAAAACCGGTGACGAGTATTTAGAGAAACATTTTGCCATGCTGGCTGCTTTGGGCGTTTCCTGGATAAGAATGGATGTTTCTTGGGAAAGGGTAGAAAACCCACAAGGTCAATTTAACTTCGCAACCTTTGATAAAGTCTTTGATATGGCAAAAAAGTACAATTTAACGATTTTGGGGACAGTGATGTTTACTCCTTCTTGGCTGTATAGTCAATGCCCAGGCAAGCTAGCAGGTGCTCCTTGGTATACCTCCCCTAGAGATTTAAATGCGACTGGGAGCGCTCTTTACAACAACTTTGTTGCCGAAATGGTTAATCGCTATAAACCTGGTGGGACAAGATACCCCAATAGTGATTATGGAATTTCCTATTGGCAGATTTGGAACGAGGAAGATATTGCATTTTGGACCGATTGTCAAACCGGAGAGCAAGGAAACCTGACAACATACGCCTATCTCCTTAAAAGCGCATATCAAAAAATTAAAAGCGTTGACCCTAACGCTAAAGTGGTGATGGGAGGGCTGACCCATCTTGACCCAAGTAATAAACTTACCACTCTCTATAGTTTTCTTCCTAACAAGGATTTTGATATTTTAGATATACACTATTATGAAACAGATCAAGGTGCTGCCTTAACTGACAAGATTAATGCCTTTGCCAATGTCAGAGATGGGAAAGGTGATAGCGTAAAAGAGATTTGGGTTACAGAGACCAGTAATGGCGATGTAAATTACCAATCAACTTATCTTCAGAATGTCTTTAATCAACTGGAGGCACTAGAGGGAAGAAATGTCAAAAAGGCTTTCTGGTGGGGGTCGCGGGGATATTTTTTTGATGCAGGTAACCCAAATCCTGGAGAAAGAACCTATGCTATCATGGATACCAACTTTTATCCAAAAGAGGTCTATTTTGCTTTTGGCGAGTGGTTGGGGACAACACAGAAAAAAGGGGAAGTCTCCGCTTCGGTGACGGGAGGCACTGTAAACGCCATTATCCCAGCTAATTTACTTGATGAGGCAGGAGATTACGTCGTCTTTTATGCTTCTGTCTCAAAAATGGTCACTGCTCTCCCTTTAACAGTTAAAGTTCTTCCTAATACTGTTCCCAATTGTTCTAATCTTTCCGGTCCTTCACAAATCACTCTTGGCCTGAGTGGTACCTATACGGCCACTTTCTCTTCATCCCAAGGAAATTTACAAGGAGAAATTGTTGCCAGTCAAAACGGTAGCTCAAGTTTGGTGTGGTTTCCGGGCTCAAGAGTAATTTCAGGAACAGAAGGGACTCTCTCTTATGTTTGGACACCTACTAAAATAGGAACTTATGATCTCTTTTGCCGAGCCTGGAATGATGCTATTGCCGAATGCCGAGGTAATCCTAACTATGTTGATGGACCGCCAAGGTACCCATGTATTGGTCCTAACTCTTCTATGACAGTAGAGGTTGTTCCTACATCTACAACAACCACTTCAACCACCACAACCAGTCCAACCACTGTCCCTCAGACGACGACGGTGACGGACAACTCCCCTAGGTGGTTGAGCGTCATGAGGGACCCCTTGGCTGTCATCTTCGGCCTGCCGGTCAGGCTCGTGTCTGAGTGGGTGGACGACTGGGGGATACAGAAGGTCATAGTGGAGGAGAATTCTACCGGGGTGTGGGTGAACCACACGGTATACGAGTGATGGATATGGCGAAAATGGAAAGTATCGTGACCAATGCTTTGCTCATCATACTGATTGTATCGTTCGTATTTGCGCTGTCCATGTACCTCTACCCGAACAAAATCCGCTCGTTCATCGAGTTCATCAGGCTTGGCGTTCCCCTTCCCGGGAACCAGGTCCACTCGTTCGACTACACCATCCCCTCGTCAGACCTGCAGGAGAATGAAATGGTGGGCTACAGGTTCTACGCGCAGGACACGAAGGGCAATTGGAACGTGACCGACACCAACTACTTCACAGTCCAGGAGACGACTACCAGCACAACCACGCCATCAGGAGGCGGCGGGGGTGGAGGAGGCGGATCCTCAAGACTATCCAAGCTATGGTCTACAATACTCGCAAACGCAGAGAATGCGTGGGACATAGCAGACATGCAGCTCAGGGTCACCCAGATAAATTTCACCTCAAACGTGGAAAAGAGCAACGTCAGGCTGTATGCTCAAAGGCTGACCTCAAAGCCAGCCAACATATCAGAGAACCTCTCGGGTAGCGTGTATCAATACATTGAAATCACGAAATCCAACATAGAGAACTCGGAGATAAGGGATGCGAAAATCCAGTTCAAGGTCGACAAGAGCTGGCTGACTTCGAACGGCCTCCAACCCTCCGATATATCCCTGGCGAGATACTCTGGTGGCTGGGCCGATTTGCAGGCTGATAAGACGGGCGAGGACAGCAGCTGGGTTTTCTACAGGTCATCAGCACCAGGGTTCTCGACATTTGCAATTTATGCGGAAAATAATTCTGCGACTACGACAACTTCCTCTACAACAATAACAGCAGAAACCACCCTACCGGTCGAGACGACAACCACCCAGCCGGCAAGGCTGGAGGGGAACACCAAGAACCTCTTGCTGATAATGACAATCATCTTCCTAGCTCTGGTCGGCGTCTTGATAGCGTTGAGGGTGATGTCAAAGAAGGGCAAGGAGACCGCTGGCGAGGACGAATTTGAGCAGCTGAAGGGCAAATGGTCCCGTTTAAATAGGAAAAATGGCGTTGTTGTGTAGGCTTCAGGTAATATCCTCAATTTGAATTCACCTAGCTGGTATTCGATGGTTGTCATATCCAACCGCCCTCCATAGCTGTTTCAAAATTTATAAAATTTTGGTGTGTATAATGTGCGGATATAGTGTGTATAGAGCCAGAGAAGAAGTTTAGTAAATTAAAATAGAATAAAGTATAAATTTAATTAAACCAATTGCTGACAAGGTGCGTTGTATTTAGCGAAGAGTCCTCGGTGAAGCTGAAGAAGCTTATGAAGTACCTTTCTGGAATAAGGGGCAGGCACACCGAGCTGATATCCCTCTACATCCCTGCGGGCTACAACATCGCGGAGATCCAGAGCATGCTCAGGCAGGAGTACGCCCTCACGCAGAACGTCAAGTCCAGGACGACGAGGAACAACGTCCTCAACGCCCTCGAGAAGACGATGAACAGGCTCAAGCTCTTCCACCAGACGCCGAAGAACGGGCTCGTGATATTCTGCGGTAACGTCTCGGAGAAGGAGGGGCAGCAGGATATACAGACCTGGTCTATCGAGCCGCCTCAGCCCATGACGCAGAAGATTTACTGGTGCGACCAGACTTTCATCCTCGACCCGCTGAACGACATGATGAGGGAGAAGGAGGTCTACGGGCTGATATTGATTGACACGGGCGGTGCAACTATAGGGTTCCTGAGGGGGAAGAAGGTCATCCTGGAGAAGGAGATAGACTCCCTTGTGCCGGGCAAGACGGCAGCGGGAGGATGGAGTCAAATGCGCTACCTTAGGATACGTGAAGAGGCTAAGAACGATCACCTGAAGAAGACGGCCGAGATAGCCAACAACATATTCATGAAGGAGAAAGACCTGCAGGGCATAATAATAGGCGGCCCGGGCCCCTTCAAGGAGAAACTCAACACCGGGGAGTTCCTGAACTACCAGCTGGAGAAGAAGAAGCTCGGGGTGGTGGACACGAGCTACATGGGGTACAATGGCCTGGAGGAGCTAGTAGAAAGAGGCGAGCACCTGATACAGGAGGCGAGCATGCTCAAGGAGAGGAACCTTCTCATAAGGTACTTCGAGAACATCCAGAAAGACAACGGGCTTTCGGTCTACGGGTTTTTGAACGTCAGGAAGGCCCTGGAGATGGGGGCGGTCGAGAAGCTCATAGTCTCGGAGGAGTTCGACTGGACGAGGAAGCAGCTGGCCTGCACCTGCGGGA
>Ga0154846_111_pt5 | contig 19734 bp, 27 predicted proteins | sample Rifle2008BG16ft_FD_105574 | JGI IMG/M metagenome (GOLD analysis project Ga0154846, IMG submission 105574) | Candidatus Micrarchaeota archaeon RBG_16_49_10
TCCTTCGGCACCCCGACCCAGACCCGGAGCCTCTTGAACGCGGCCTTCCCCTGGTCCTTCTTGTAGGGCAGCATGCCCCTGACTGTCCTTCTCACTATCCCCTGCGGGGTCCTTGGGAAAAACGGCCCTCCGTGGGGGTCACCCCTCTGCCTTCTGTGAAGGTAGGTCTTCTTAGTGAATTCCGGGCTTCCTGAGAGGCAGGCCTTCTCGCAGTTCACGATGTGCACAGCCTCCCCTTCCAGGAGCTCCTTGGCTATCACGGTCGAAATCCTTCCCATCACCTGGCCTGTAGCGTCGTAGACTTTCATAATCAACACATTATCCTGACTTTTGTACCCTTGGGGTTCTTCTCCAGCAGCTCCTCGATCGGCATGGCCTTCCCCTTGGACGAGGCTATCTTCTCCTCCGCGTTGTTGGAGAACTTCCAGGCGTAGATGCTCAGAGGCTTGGAGATGTTGCCGTAGCCAAGGACTATGCCAGGGACCACGACGGTCTCCCCCTTCTCGGTGTTCCTGTCTATATGGACTAGGTTGACCTCAACCCTCTTGCGCCTGGGCTTGTTCAGCTTCTCGGCCAAATCTTTCAAGAAATCGGAATTAGTCTCAAAAGCCTTCTTCCTTATCTGCTGGATCAGTGACATCAACAATGGATTCGTGGGTCCGGTGCGCTTTACCAATCGCTACACCTCCGTAAACTCTAATGATATTGGGGCGGTAGATTTATAAAGCTATTTTTGAGGTTTGGCGGTTGCTCGTTGGCTAAAACATAAAAAGCTTAATATCTAATGAATATTATGATTGACGTCCAGATGCCATCGCTTGATTTGTATGCAAGAGCCTTAGGAGTGCCTGAAAATGATTTGTTGCAAGTCGATGCTCCGGGTATTCCTTCAATGTTAGCCCGACCGGCATATGTTTCAAGAACGTTTTATGAAAAATTGATTGCTGAAGCATATTTGGACGTTGTTGATGCGGCTATGATAAGTAGGGGTGAAGGGCCGGTTAGACTCAGAAAACTTTTGTTAACTTTAGTTTGATTGTTTTATTTTTGCGCCAGTAAAGGGCTACTTCATTCTGGTTAAAGCTCTAGGAGTTTGGCGGAGTTACATTTTTCCGATGACTCTATACTTGTAGCTCCCTCTTTCGCCTGCCCTTTCAATAAGATTTTTATTCATAGCTGTGTATAAAACCTGGCTTGTCCTGTTAGATGTCCAGTTCAGCAAACTTGATAAATACGGCAAATCGACCCATTCCCCATTTATCATGAATGACAATAAGAAATCCAGAGCTTCTCCCTGCCTCAACTCAGGGCTGTTTGGGAACTTTTTCAGCAATCGCAACAGTTCTTCGTACCAAGACAGATCAAAATACGAAGATAATGCCATGCAATTTTTAAACCCGGTCGTCTCCAAAACATGGCCATCCGATGGGTCATATATGCTGTAGGTTATGTCAGTTTTCTTTTTGAGATATCTAGCTAATCTGGTTATGTTTGGTCTGGAGACTGATTTGGCTCTCCATTTTGGATGGCCATTGTTTGCCATGCTGTACCTATTGTGATTTTCCATGTACCATCGGAGATAATAGTCCAAATCTGGTGATTTTTTATAGTCTCCAAAACATCTAACTAAGGATCCGGATGTTGGTATTCCGTATTTGACAAAAAACCTTCTAGTATGCTCTAGGCTGTAGTTTATTCTCTTTCCAATTTCATCTAAAGTCAACCCTTCTTCCCAATGCATTCTCTTTAGGACATCTTCGTTGAACATAAAATCCTGATAAACAAATAAGAGACCACGTATATAGGTTTTTGCCTGTTATGTGTAGTCTTAAATAGAAAACAATTTCAGACGCCAGGGAAAGGGCTTATACACGGAAGCCTGTCTCTTAATGTTTTATCAATTTGTTTCTAGGTTAGTTCCGCCACCCTGAAAAGTGGCGTCTCCCATGATCCCTAGAGAATCTTGAGTCTCTGTCCCTGCCGAACCTGTTGAACCTGTCGCCCCTCTGCTCGTTCCTCTTGAACGGGAGCATCTTCAAGTCCTCGACCTCTAGCTTCTCGACGTCATACGAGTAGATGTCCGACATCCTCCTGAAAGGCTGGTGGTCGTCGCTGCACAGGAGCGTTATCGCCTTCCCGGACTTCCCAGCCCTAGCCGTCCTGCCTATCCTGTTGGCGTAGTCCTCCGGGTCCTTCGGCACGCTGTAGTTGAAGACGTGCGTGACGTCCTTGATGTCCAGACCCCTCGAGGCGACATCCGTCGCTATCAGCACCTTTATCTGACCGGCATGGAAACTCTCCATGACCCTCTCTCTCTTGTTCTGGACCATCCCGCCATGCAAAGCAGCTGCATTTATCCCGTTCTCCTTCAGGTTCTCTGCAACCACATCGACATCCCTCTTCGAGTTGCAGAAGACGATTGACAAGTTGGGGTTCTCCTTCTTTATTAGGTGCACCAAAAGCGAGAACTTCATCTGCGGCTTGACGTCGCAATAGTACTGCTTCAGTACAGCCTCGTCCACCTTCATCTTAGTCTTTATCTTCCTCGCGTCCTTCGTGAACCTCTCCCTCATCCTCATCATGCTTTCAGGCATCGTCGCGCTGAAAAGCAGCGTCTGCCTCTGCTTCGGAATGTTCCTCTCAATCATTTCTATGTCCTCGATGAAGCCCATGTCTATCATCTTGTCCGCCTCGTCCAGGACAAACACCTTGACGTTGTCCGTCCTTAAAGTCCCTCGCTCCATGTGGTCCAGGATCCTCCCCGGAGTCCCGACGACAATCTCAGCGTCCCTCAGCCCGCTTATCTGCGGGTTTATCGGCACGCCGCCATAGATGGGCTCCACTCTGAGCCTCTTAAAGTAGGAAAACTTCCTCAGGTCCTCGGTAATCTGCAGCGCAAGCTCCCTAGTGGGCGCGAGCACCAGTGCCTGGACCTTCGATCCCTTCATGACCTTCTCGACCAACGGTATCCCGAAGGCCGCGGTCTTCCCCGAGCCTGTCTCCGACTGGCCGATGACGTCATAACCCTGCTTTATCTGGGGTATCGTCTCGAACTGTATCATGGTCGGGCTTTCGAACCCAATCCTGTCTAAAGAGCCCAAAACGCTCTTCTCAATATTCATATCCTCAAATTTCATACTATAACCTCGTTTTTCTTATTTTTTTCCGAAGGTCACAAAAGCAATAGAATTAGTGTAATCGACTAACGCTATTTGTCACAACTTTGTACTTCGCTCAATTATCATATATTATCTAGTATTTAAATGTTGCGGTTTTGGGTTTTTGTAGAAAAAATAGGGGATGCAACCTCATGTGATGAATTTGTTTATGGTTATTCAGAGCATCTGGAATTACAGACTTTTCGTTCTGAAGACCCCAAAGTTAGCCGGTTTTCCGTGGGAGTTCGTCATGAAGATAGAAGCCCAGCCCAGTGATAGCCCAGTGATAGCCCAGTGATAGAATTGTGGGCCGATGAGGCTGTATTTATAATTAAATAATGCTTTCATAATAACATGGATTTGGAAGAAAAAAAAGCAATTTTAGTTGCGTGTGACTTCAGCGAATGGAGAGGTTGGGAAAGAGCTAGAAGGCAGGGTACAAGTCTATCAGAAGTGCATGGTTTTGGGGAAATTTTATTTGGTATAGGTGGGGCAGTATCATATCTTGCTGACGGATACGAATCTGAAAGGAGTGTAGAATCTCTTACGCTTGGATATAAAAGTCTATCAAATTATTATGCGACAATTCCATTTGACCAGTTAGACCCTTCAGATGAAGATTTCAGGTTTCTTTTCGATTATAAAAAAAGACTAGACGAGTTTGGTAGAACGGTTGATACATTTGTAGAACGAGTTAGGGTAAATGGGATGAAAGCGTCAAGGGATTGGCCTGAATATAGAGAAGTGCGAGCTATGATACATGAACTAATGGCTACAAATTACAGAGAAACAATTCTGAAAAAATATGATATAAGATTTTCCTGAGCCAAAGACGAAGAAGTTTTAGGGTGAGACGAACAAAGCTTTCAAAAATAGGTATTTACCAACAGTAAGTTAACAGAACCCAGTTTCGGATTTTTCCGATAATTGGCACTGTTTTATTGGCCTATTTTGGCGAATCATCCAAACCCTACCCTCTAGTTAGTGGGATATAGTCCCTACAGCAATTTTTTGTTATGAACGTCATCGAGAAGGTCAAAATCCTTGGTGCGGCCGGCAAGTTCGATGTCTGTGCCAGCACGGCCTCCTGCAGGAAGACGCCTTCCCTCGACAGGGTGGGGAGCGCTGTCTCATCCGGAATCTGCCACTCCTTCACCCCGGACGGCAGGTGCGTCTCGCTGTTCAAGGTGCTCTACACGAACTCATGCTCCTTCGACTGCAAATATTGCCCCAACACATGCTCGGGCAGGAAAGCCTCCTTTGAGCCCGAAGAGCTGGGGAACCTCTTCATCAGCCTCTATCTCGGCAACTATGTGGAAGGCCTATTCCTGAGCTCCGGCATCGCGGGGGACCCTGACAGGGTCAGCGAGAAGATGATCGAGACGGTCAATTTCATCAGGGAGAGGCACAAGTTCCGCGGCTACGTGCACAGCAAAGTCCTCCCTGGGACGGACTACTCCCTCGTGAAGGCCCTCTCAGAGGTGTCGGACAGGATGAGCGTCAATGTCGAGACGCCCTCCAAGGCGAGGATGGGGATGGTGTCCAGCAACAAGGAGTTCAAGAGCGACATCCTCAGGAGGCAGGCCTGGATAAAGAGGCTGGCTTCCAGGAAAAACCTCCCGGCGGGGCAGACGACCCAGTTCATCGTCGGCGCATCGGGGGAGAGCGACCTGGAGATACTCAGGCTGATGGACTGGGAGTACAGGCAGATGAAAGTGAAGAGATGCTACTTCTCGGCGTTCAGCCCGGTGAAGGAGACCGCCCTGGAGGGGAAGGAGAGGACCCCTATATGGAGGGAGAACAGGCTCTACCAGTGCGACTGGCTTTTGAGGAAGTATGGGTTCCCGCTGGGGGATCTGAAGAATGTGATGGATGGGGAGTTCCTTGCGAACGAGGCCCCGAAGCTCCTGATGGCGAGGCAGACCCTGGATTCCCCGGTGGACGTCAACGAATGCTCCTTCGAGGACTTGATCAAGGTGCCGGGGATAGGCTTGGTCACAGCAAAGAGGATTCTGGGCTACAGGAAAAAAGATAAGGTGAAAGGCTATGAGGAGCTGAGGAACATGGGGGTCGTGCTGAAGAGGGCTAGGCCGTTCATAGAGGTCGCCGGAAAGCATCAAAGGAGGTTGGGTGATTTCCTATGAGGAAAAACGATATGCTGTTCTTTTTGGAGAGGAATGCGGACTGCGCGAAGGACCTAGTTGAATACGTCAAGGGCGAGGATGATGCGGCCTTGGAATCGCTGGCTACAGCCTTGGCCAGGAAGGCTTACAGGCTTGCGAGGGAGGTGGCCGGCGAGATCCACAGGGGAAAATCATTCACCAGGCTGAAGGTCTCCAGAAACAAAATTCTTTACGGCAGCCTGAAGGTAAGGCACAAGGTCGAGGACCTGGTCGTCAGATTCTTCGCCCACAGGTTCCCCGGATTCATCATCATACTCGAGTCCTGGAGGGGCTGCTACATCTATGGAGGGCAGTTCAAGGCGCTCGTATTCACGGAGGAAGGCTTGAAGAATGCCCTGGAGGGGTTGGTGGGCGATTCAGCTAAAGATGAGGACAGCAATCCCGAAAAGGTATGGGAGGAGTTCTACAGCTCGCAGTACATACCGGAGAGGGAAAACCTGAGGCTGTTCGCAAAGAACATGCCGAAAAAGTTTGGGACATGGGAGACTAAAAACCTGCAGCGGACGCTGGGATGCAAAAGGCTTGATGAGATTTTGGATAAGGAAAGAAAGCCAGATTAGGTTTGTGCGCTCACCAGAGGAAGATGACCAGGGCTATCACGCCAAGAATGCCCAGTATTATCATGAATAGGCTCGAGCCTCCAAGGCCTGCGAACAATGATCCTCCCGTTCCAGTCCCTCCAGCAGGTCCACCGCCTGTCCCTGTGCCTCCCCCAGTCCCACCTCCGCCAGAGCCTGAAGTACAGGAGCACTTGCTCCATCCCTGATAGGCTGAACAGAAGTTGTGGTTGCAGATGTCGTCGTTCCCGTCAGCCTGCGAAGGGCAGCACGGCTTCGGATTGGATTCCGATCCTACGACCGTCCCCCACCTCCCTGAGCTGTCGCACACAACCTTGCTGTTGCAACTGTAATACTTGCAGCTCCCGGGTGTGCACGCCGCCAAGACGAAAGGTGAAATGAAAAGTAAGGGAATAAGAAGCGCAAGGAAATTCCTCATATGATTACTTTACGCTTTTCGCCAAATAAACGTATCCCAGAATGGAAGCGATTGATTTATTTTGACTGCAACCAAATATTTATCATGAACTTCTCCTACGGATTCAGGTTCTTCGGGTCCATAATTTTCACGGCAATCCTCATAGTGCTGGCGACCGGCTACTGGGAAAGTCCCTGGAACAACTTTCTCGGGATGGTCGTGTATCTTCTGGGGTTCGCCGTGTGGTTCATGGGCAACAACAGGATAGGCGAAAGCTTCTCGTTCAAGCCGATGGCAAAGAAGCTGGTCACCGAGGGCATCTACTCCAAGATAAGGCATCCCATGTACACCGGTGCTTCAATCATGCTCCTCGGAATCTCGATATTTTTGGCCTCTATCCCATTATGCCTTGTGGCTCTGCTCGCCGTGATGATATTCGCCTACAGGGCGAGACTGGAGGAGAAAGCACTGCGGAAAAAATTCAGGGACAAGTACCTGAGGTACAGAAGGAAGACTTGGTTCTGAAAATAGTGGTGTTTGATTACTAGTTTAATCAAGAAACACTTCATTTAATTTACGTTCTTTGCCATCCGGTCTCTCCCTTTTGAAATAAACATCAAATTGTATAGTTGCGATGGCGATGTTTTTTTCCGGGTCGGGGTCCCAAAATCTGCTACCGGTTTGTATGAAGGCTATTTGTGGATTGTCCCCGAATTTTCTCTGGATTCCATCGACCATACTTCTATAACGATTTTCGAAAGCCTCTTGTGTGTATGGTAAAGTCAAAGTGCCCTGATAGTTTTCGACATCAAGTTTAATCCAGTTTATTGGCATTATTCCATCAGGAGAGTATATGTCAACAGGCATTAGAACCAAAATTGAATGCATTATTTAGGGTTAAATAGCTTTCTGCACTGAATAACCCCTAGCAAAGGCATAAGAATCGAGGGTTGAACAAATATGCGGCCAGCGGGATTTGAACCCGCGCTACAAGCTATTTCCAAATTTTGGGAAGCTTACACTGATCTAGCATTCGTGTCCTACCAGGCTAGACGATGACCGCCTAAAACTAAATAAACAATATGATATTATAAAAAAATAAAATAAAAAAAGGCTAAAAATCTAGTTCTTGGCCAAATCAAAAATCGCCTTCAGGGCAACCACCACTGCAGCTGGGGCCACGAAAGTCGCTATGTACAATAGCACGGACCCTAGGTATATGCCTATCAATGGCAGACCTCCTAGTCCCGCTGACCCGGCCGCCAGCAACGCTATGGATGCCAACAAGAACTGGGCCGTCTCCTTACCGCTGACATTGAGGAATCCCACCAGGATGCCCAATACCACCAGAAGAACCGCAAGGGTCCCACCGGCAAGCAGCCCCAGCGAAACTATAAGTCCCCCTAGAAGCGCTAGCAGTACCCCTATCACAAAGGCCCATTCTCCAAATGTTCTTTTGCCTTTTGCCATTCAAATCACTACAATAATATTCGGTCGACGCAATAAAAATGTTTCTCATTTCCCTAGGGTGGTGAATTTTTTTGCCATCAAAGGGCAAATTTCCGGCTTCGATGGACGTAGCAGTAAAATCATGGGGCTAATGGTTTTTAAGTATAGGCTTTAAATAATAATTGATTCAAAATTCAAGAAATTGAGTCTCAAAACAGGGGTGGTTTATGACTTCGGTCGGGTAAAGGTGTTTCATATGAGGGATTTGGAAGGATACAACATTTTGCTCGACCTGTACGATTGCCCCGTCGAAAATCTTGAGAAGGTTTCTAGCCTCAAGAAGATACTGGGCGAAAGCGCGACCAAGGCTGGCTTCACTGTCGTCGGGAGGAAGTTCCACCAGTTCAAGCCCAAGGGTGCGACAGGCATAGTTCTCTTGGCATCGTCCCACATATCCGCCCACACCTGGCCAGAGCTAAGGTTCGTCGCCATAGACGTCTACTCCTGCAAGGGGAAGGATTCCGCCAAGAAGGCCGTCAAGCACCTCATCGATTTCTTCAGACCGAAAAGCTATGAGATCAGGGAGATTGAGAGATTCAGATGACAGCGGAAAATGAAATAGTGGTCGAATTGCTCGAAGATGCCCGGAAGTTCAGCGAGCGCCACTCTACCCGTGACAGCCTCGTCAGGGTGCTCCAAGTCTTCAAGAAGAACCACTCCCCGAAGCTGTGGGAAATATACGAAAAGACGGAGGAGTATCTGCCTTCCGCCTTGGGTATAGTGATGGCCATGGAGAAAGGCGGGTTCATAGAGCCTGAGAATGGTTTCCTGAAGCTCACGGGGAAAGGGAAGAATCTTGTTGATTTGGTGGTGCCGAAAGCTGTTGATTATAGGACGATGGAAGACTTCAGGTTCGGGGTAAAGATGCCCGCCGAGCTGAAGAGGATAGAAGGCGAAATCAGGAGGATATCACAGGAGCTCATCATGAAGGACGAGTTCGACCAGGCGCCGATAACAGCTGATTCAGTCGTGCTCAAGGCGTACCACATGATCTCAAGGGGTGATATAGCAGGCAAGTCCGTCGTCCTGCTGGGGGACGACGACCTGATGTCGATAGTGCTTGGCCTAACGAGCCTGCCGAAGGAGATATTGGTCATAGACATAGACAAGGATGTGGCGGGGATTGTGGAGAAATACTCGAAGAAGCTTGGAATAAAGGTCCCGATGAGGGCTGTTGTCCATGATTTCAGGAAACCCATACCGAAAAATATAAGGGGGAAGTTCGACACTTTCGTGACGCAGCCACCCGACACTGTGCTGGGCATGTTATTGTTCGTGTCGAGGGGTGTGGAGCTTCTGAAGGATGAGCCGGGTATGGTGGGATACGCTGGGTTCACAAAGACCGGGTGCCCTCAGCTTGGGATCCTGGACTTTTGGGAGAAGATAGTGGGGATGAAGCTGGTGATTTCCGAGGTCATCCCGAAGTTCACCGTGTACCCCGGGATAAGGACCGAGATAAAGGAGGTGGAGGTGCCCGAGTTCATAGACTACCCGCCGAAGCAGTTCTGGTACATATCGGACCTTATAAGGCTGAAGACCACGAAGCGCTCTAAGTCGATGTTCGAGGGCAAGACATTCGAGGGGGACATTTCGGACTACAGGAGGGATGTCCTGAAGTATAGGTAGCTGGAAGGTTGAAATAACTGCGATTGTATTCTGGTTTTTATGAAGGACTTTGAAATGGAGTTGCTGGGGCTTCTCGAAGAGGGCCCTAAAAGCGTGTGGGAGCTTCTGGATTCGGTGCATTTCCTGACCAGGGATTTCATAGATTCCTTGAACAGGCTGTATGAGAAGGGTCTGGTTGAAAGCGAAAATGGCAAAGTGATATTGACCTGCAAGGGAAGGCTTGCCCTGGGAGAAAAACCTCTAAATGTTAAAACGAAATTGTGCGAATGCGAAGGGAGATGTATTGCTGTGGATGGGGAATTCAAGAGGATTCTGGAGAAGTACAAGAAGGCGATTAAGGCCAAGCCTAAGGAGAAGGCTGAATACCTGCAGGGTTTTGTGAAAGAGGAAGATATGATTTCCCGAGTTGCGATGATGGACTACTACGGGGATGTGGCAGGTAAGGAGATAGCGCTGATTGGCGACTGGGACTTGGGAATAACATTGGGTTTGACTGATTTGCCGGCGAAGATACTCGTGCTGGACATTGATGAGAGGCTTGGGGAATTCATAAGAAAAGTGAACGAAGAGAATGGGTTGCAGATAGGCTTCATGAAGTATGATGTGTCCGACCCCCTTCCAAAAAAATTGGTGGGGAAGTTCGACGTCTTTTCCACGCAGCCTCTGGAATCCAGTACAGCATTGAAAGCCTTCCTTTCGAGAGGGGTCAGCCTGCTGAAAGAGGATGGTGTTGGTTATTTCGGCTTATCGACGAGTGAGGTTCCGCTGAAAAGATGGCTCGAGGTCGAGAGGATGATGGTCGGAATGAACTGTGCTGTCACGGACCTGATGAGGGATTTCATAACGTACAAGTCCCTGCAGGATGACGAGGACGAGAAGGTGATCGCCAAAAATCTTTCTTTCAAGACAGAACCCAACCCCGGGATAGACTGGTACAAGTCATCGCTTTTCCGATTTCAGATAATAGGAAAGCCAAACCCTCTAGTGAAATGGGATGAGAAAACTGACGTGGAAAGCCTTTCGGAGGAGGATCTGTTGAATCCTAAGTTCTGAAAAATTCAGTACTATATATACTCACTAATATAATATATATAATAGTTATAATAAATATAAACATTATAACACAGTAATTTAGCTAATAAGAATGTCAATGCATGTAGCATAATTGATAAAACGGGCATTCTAAACCTAGATAACGAGAAAACTAGTTAGCACAGTTATGCAGATGTGCAAGAGGCGATAGAAATGAAGAACAGAAATATAAAATGGATCAGGGAATGGATGCGGTAGCAGCCATAAATAAAATACAAACGAGTGATGAGAATGGTAGTAGATAAGAATCAATACACCACTGTCAGAATAAAAAAATCTACTAAAAAAGACCTGGAAATATTGAAGGGTATGTTGACTCTAAAATACCCAGATCAGGCCCCGTTCGATTTAGACGATGCGATAGATTTAATAGAAAGGGAATATTTCGGTATAATGATAAACAAGCATCCTGAAATGAAGAAGTTGCTTAAACGAGATTAAACTGTCGTCGCTAATTCAGTCGTTTTAGCGACTTTCCCTTACAGTGGTGTGATTTTTTTCTAAAAAATTTATATCCAAATTTCTTATTTTTCCTGTTCTGGTAAATTCTTCAATGGAGTATTCGTTTTCACACAATGTAAAATTTGAACGCTTATGTCACTGGTTGTACAGACTGACTCAGCATTTTTTCTCCAGCATTAGTTAATCTATATCGCAATGGACGTCTAAATTTTGGGTGAGGTTCAATTAATTCTCTTTGATTCAAATTATCAAGTACTGAAAGAGGGTATCTAACGTTAGAATCTTGTATAATAGGTCTAATGCCTTCAACTAATTCCTCAGGAGTTTTAAGATAGCCTTGTCCCGATATATATTTTAAACTTTCAAGAATAACTTGGTCATCAGTTTTTACCAATGTAATCACCTTGTTTTTAAAGTAGAATAGTTAACGTTTTATATCTTTCTTTATCCCAATAATTTATACAAAATTTTATATAGCCTATTCAAGGTATGTCTTATTGTCATAATCGTAGTTGTAAACCAGACTGCCCCACTCTTCCTCCACAAAAGGTCTTGAGCCAGCCTTGGTCTCTATCCTCACGACATCAAGGTAGGTCCATGGCTCCTTCGGGATTGTCCTCAGCCAGATAGGGACGTTCTTTGAGTCCTCGTCGCTCTGGATCTCGGCCATCATGGCCTTTCTCGTTTCTGTCACGCTTAGGTCCATTTTTCCAAGCACCCTCTCTATTTCAACTATTCCCTCAGGCGGCGTCCAAACAGGGTCTGCCGTGAAATATCCATGCCTACCAGACCCTTTTTTGAGAGACTCCAACCCTCTGACCAGAAACAGCGATGTTCCCGCAACCGTTGCCGGCGGTCTAGCCACAAAGACGTCGAATCTATTACTTAGTTTTTTAGGCAGGGGCGTTATCGGATTGTAGAGGTGGGTCTCGATTTCCAAGCCCAGACCCCTTGAAGAGTTCTCTATTATTCCCAAAACCCTTTCGTCCCTGTCGGCGACCGCTATATGGGCGGGCAATTTGGATAGGGCCAGAAGCAGAGAGAAGAAGTCCTCGTCCCCCACGCACATGACGCTCTTCCCGGCTAAGTCTCCTGACTCTGACATGAAGGACGCCATACGTAGCAGGGATTCCGTGGTTGTTGGGGACTGGTCAAACTTCAGCTTTGGGGAGAAGGATTTCCTTATCTTATCCAAGTCGTTCCTGAATTTCCGGAGCACAGGGTCTATCTTGTGCTGATAGCCAGGGAAGAATGAGGCCCCGATGTTCAATTCCCTACAGAATGCCAGTCCGTCCCTAGTCAATGCAACCCGTCCCTTCGAAACCTGTAATAGACCAGAATCTTTCATAGCCTGCAAGAATGCAGCCGTCATCTTTAGGTTCCCCTGACTCTCCCTAACTAAAGACCATATGTCCAAGGGCTTCCTTCCCATGAGCGGCTTTAGGATTCTAAACGCAAGGCCCTTCGGCATGCGGTAGCCCGACCTTCTGATGAGTTCATGGAGGTTGTCCATAAGGTATTTTTCGGCCATAGGATTATAAGGTTGCCGTCGGTGCGCCGCCCCGGAGGCCTGCAGGGCATTAGTATAAATACTTCTGCCGACTACTATCATTCAAAATTGGGTGTTCTCTATGCCAAAGGACGAATGGGAGGACGACGACTACAGCTTCGACGACGACATGGACGAGGAATGGCTCGATGATGACCTGTGAGTTTTTCCTTTTTTTTTTGGTTTTTATTTTGGCTGTTTGTTCTGGCTAAGGCGGGAATTATAGATTCGACTTCCCTACAGATATGAAAGTCGTGATGAAAATTATTAACTCTTATGAAATTTGACAGGAAGTTTTTTTAGATAATCCTATACATGTAGCCTCTTTTTTCACCTGCCCTTTCGATAAAATGTTTATTCATGGCTGTGTATAAGACCCGACTTGTTCTGTCGGATGACCAGTTCAAAACACCAGATAAAGACGGCAAATCGATCCACTCTCCACTTGCCATAACTGACAGCAAAAGGTCCAAAGCTTCCCCCTGTCTAAGTTTTGGACTGTTTGGAAATCGTTTCATTACTGCTAGTAATTCATCATGCCAAGACAAATCAAAACGCCAGGACAATGCCAAGCAATTTTTAAATCCAGTTGTTTCTAGAACATGACCCTCCCTTTGCCTATATATACTATATATACTATAAGTTATGTCGGTTTCCCTCTTGAGATAACTTCCCAACCTGCTTATATTCGGTTTAGAAACTGATTTGGTCCTCCATCTAAGCCGACCATTATTTGCCATACTATATCTATTGTAATTTTCCATATACCACTTGAGGTAATAATCCAACTCTGGTGATTTTCTATATTGGTTAAAGCATCGAACCAAAGACCCTGTTGTCGGTATTCCATAGCTCCCTAACAGTTTACTTACTTGCTGTGGGCTGTAATATATTTTTTCCCCAATTTTTTCTAAGGGCAACCCTTCCTCCCAATGCATCCTTTTCAAAGCGTCTGCAGTAATCATAAAACCCTGATAAGTAATAAAATGACAGTTATAAAGGTGTTTGCATGCCGAAATCTTAGTCTTAAATGGAAAAACTTTTTCTAGTGAATAGCCCGTGGTCTTGCTACGGGGAATTCGAGGATTAAATATAATCCGTTTCTACAAAATAAAAATTCGCCGAGGTAGGGATTTGAACCCTAAAGGGCAAAGCCCGCCGGATTTCCTTCGGTTCACCTCCTTGTCCATCATCAAATCAGGGTCAAGCCATCTTCCACATCGAAAGCGGACGAAACCGCCTCAAGTCCGGTGCATTACCAGTTTCTGCCACCTCGGCACACTACTGTTTTAGCGATTATTAAATAAATATCAACCATAAAAACTTATAGGTCCAACAATCTTTCGATGCCAAAGGTCCAGGTTCCCGGCAAGTGGGTGCTGACCGCCGTGGTCGCCGTGATATCGCTTGCCTTGATAATTCTGCTCTCGAAGCTCGTGATTTACCTCCTAATCTGCGTGGTGACAGGATTCCTCGTCTATGTGAGGTACACCCTACAGCTCCCATTCAAAATAGAGCCCTACCTGTTCTTCAGCGTTATAGTGACGCTGGGATACGGGATAGGCTTCACGGTGTTCTACGTCTTCATCGCGATGCTGATACCCAAGGTCATAGCGGGAGGGGAGGTCGATGGTAGCACCCTGCTCTATCTTGTCTTCTTCGTCATCCTGAACATGATAGCACGCAGCTTCAGCGGGATGAGCGTGTCGACCGTGGGAATCATAATCTCATTGGCTGACTTCACGATACTACTCATCCTCGGCGCGGTGATGAAGCCCGAGAAGATAAAAACCGGCATGCTCATAGTCGGCGTCAACATCTTCCTCTTCATCCACTTCGGCGAGCCGCTGCTGGGTTTCATAACGGCAAGCTAGTCTAGGATTAGCCTGTCCGTCTTAACAACTGGTCTGCTTGAACTTCTCATTGCATTGAAATCTACCAGTGCCACCCCAATCCCAATGATTTTATCTTCAAAAAGCAGCACGATATTATCGCCACTCTCAACCTCTCTGTCTATGCTCTCTATATACTCCCAGCGGATGGGGCTTCCGTTCAGAACCTTAGGAATATAATCTTTTTTTATTTTCACCCTCCTCTCGTCCTTTAGAACCTCTTCCAGCGGCATCAATATTTTCTCTAAGCTGGAACTGTCGCCACCTTCATATTCCCTGTAAGCCTCCTCTAGCTGCTCGAGGGTGACGGCCTGCCCTATCGAGAAATGCCCTGACTCTGTCCTCCTCAGGCTTTTCATGTGCATGCTGACGTTGAACTTCTCCCCGATGTCGTGGACGAGCTTGCGGATGTAGGTCCCGCCCTGCACCTTCGTCCGGAAATGCACATTTTTGCCTTCCTTCCCAAGAAGGTTGAAGTAGTAGATTGCTCTCTCCCTGGGCCTCCTGGCTACCCTTGACTTGACAGGGGGCGTCTGCGTTATTAGGCCTGTGAAGTTCTCCCCTATGAATCTTTCAAGCTCAGAGAAGTCCACATCCCCATGGAGCTGGATTATCCCCTCGTAAGTCTTGTCGGAATTGGCCAAGAAGGGCATCGCCTTGGTCGCCTCATCCAAAGCGATAACCAACAGGCCCGTAACCTTGCTGTCAAGCGTCCCCGCATGCCCTGCCTTCTTCCTCTTCAGTATGGCCTTGACCCTCTCGTCTATCTCCCTGGATGTCGGGCCTGATGGCTTATCCAACAAAACTACGCTTCTTCTGAGGAGTCCTTCAATCTGCTCCATAATCATTTTTTGCCGGCTTTCTTTTTAGTCTCTTTCGGTTTCTCCTTTTTGGCTGGTTTCTTCTCAGGCTTCTCCTTCTTCTCTGGCTTTTTCTCTGGCTTCTTTTCTTCCTCTTTCTTCGGCTTCTCTTCCTTCTTTGGTTTTTCCTCTTTCGCCTCCTTAGCCTTCTTCTTGCCAGCCTCCTTCACAACCTCTGCACCCGGCTTCTTCAGGCCAAGCTTCTTTGCCAAGCCCTCCTTGTCGAAAGCGGCTATGACCGCGTTGTCCGACTCATCCTCCTTTATGTTTAGTGAGTACTCTGTCGGCTCCAGGTGCTCCTGGTTGCACTGCCTTCTCTTCACGCCGGTCAGGACCTTTGGTCCGGTGACCATGTAGAAGGTGTCGTCGATCTTCTTCAGGACGACGCAATACTTCCCAGCCTCACGGCCGGCTGTCTTTACACAAACTCTACCAACGGTAAGTGTTGCCACCTACATCACCTCAGCAAAAATATAGTCGCAATGAATATTAAAAGATTGCCTAAATTTTCCACCAGATAGAATAATGTGCCTATTTAAAATTTCTTTTGTATTTTTTAATTCATGGTAGAAGAGTCAAAACCTATGATTTATGAATTACCTGGACCAATACTTGTTGGTGATTTAAGCCGACTCGAGAGAGGTTTATGGATAGTACAAGTTAGTAATGATACACGGGGTGATTGTGCTCTTGTTATAGCACGTGATATAAGTTTGGTAACTAGTGATAGTAATTTGCTTGAAACATATAAAATTTTTGCCGAGGAAGCTGATTATCAAATTCCAGAGTCAGAAATGCCATGCATTAAAAGACATTGGGATGAACTGAAAGGTGTTGCCTCAATATATAGATACGGCGATTTCCAATTTAATCTTCTATTGAATATGTTTAGAGGGTGGGGTTTAGAGGTTGATCCAATCAGGTACGATGACTATGTTGCCAGACTAAAAAGAGTAAAAATTTGACGCTTCCGTTCCAAATATGGGTCCAAGACTTACCCTGTGGGTATAATGTCTTTTACTATTAAACGTACATTTATAAATATTTCTAGAAAAATTGGTTTATCTAAAACACCCTATTAATTATTGTGGTATTATGACTGTGAAAATAACATATTTCGTCCATGGAACTACCACGGACAACGAGAAAAGAATTTCTTCTGGCTGGTATGATGTCGAGCTTTCGGACTTGGGAGTTAGGCAGTCAATTGAATTGAAAGATAAAATTAAAGGCAAAAAGTTTGACGTTGTTTTCTGTTCGGATTTGAAGAGGGCCGTCCAGTCGGCGGAATTGACATTCAAGGGGACTGTGAACATCATTCAGGATAAACGGCTAAGAGAATGCAACTATGGCAAATATAATGCGCAACCTTCAGAGATTGTCGAGCCACTGCAAGAGAAAAATATAACTAAAAGATTTCCGGACGGGGAAAGTTATGAAGACGTTAAAAAGAGGGTAGCTGATTTCCTTGAATTCTTAAAGAGAAAATACGATGGAAAACATGTTGCTGTCGTCTCCCATAAAGCTCCGCAATTATCCTTGGAGGTGCTCACTAAAAACAAGCCATGGGAACAGGCTTTTGCAGAATATTGGGGAAAAAAGAAGGCTTGGCAACCTGGGTGGGAGTATATCGTTGAATGAGTACCAAATGAACATTTCTTTCTAAAAAAATCAAGTAGACACAGCCTTCATCCTGAATATCTTCCTCGAGCACTCAGGGCAAAGGCTTCCGCCATAAGGCCTCTCAGGCCTCTTCTCCGTCTTCGACAGCTTCTTCAGCCTCGAGGGCCTCAGCCTAGGCACTCCGTTCAGCGGCTTCCCGCAGCTCCCGCACTTGGCGATGGAAGGCTTCTTCCTCGAGAAGTGCACGACGACCCTGTTCCCGGGTATCTTGGTCTTCATCTTCCTTATGCTGTTGGACCTCAAGCTCCTCCTCATATCACATCCCCAATACTTTCCTGAGCGCGATTGAAACCGCCAGCGAGCAGACTATGTACCATATCAGCCACGACACGCCCTTGCCTCCAATGAGGGGCAGCAACTGCGGCAAAGTCAGGGCTACCTGCCCGGTGTAAACACCATTCAACCATGGGAAAATAAATATTAAAAGCAATGCTGACAGCACGATGGAGACTATCATGGGCTTGGTCATCAGCTTCATGAACTCCGAGTTTATCTGCATCATCTTCTTCATGTGGCTGTTCATCTTGTCCTTGTCCCCCTTCTTCTGCGCCTCGAGCATCTTGGCCCTCTCGGCCTCTATCCTGTCCTTGACCTTCTTGGTCATCTCCACGTCGGTGAACTTCCTGTTTATCACGGTGACGAGTAGGGTTATCAGCCCGCTTATTACGAAGACGCTGCCATAAATCGGCAACTTAAGCACGGGGGCGAATATGAAGTTCAGGGCTGTCGCTAGCATACCTATCCCTCCAGAATGCCCCTCACCAATGGATGGGCGCCATCGAGCCTCTCGTTCTTGAGCTGCTCGTAGAAAGTGTAGATTATCGTCGTGGTAAGCAGTATCCCTGTGCCTGTGCCTATGGCCCCCACGAAGTCCGCCAAAATTGAGAGAAAGCCTATCGAAAGGCCGCCCATGACGGCCAAAGGCATTATGTACCTGTCAAGCACCTTCTTCATTATCCTCGGGTCCCTCCTGTAGCCGGGTATCTGCATCCCGACCGAGGACAGCTGCTCCGCCACGCTCTCCGAGTCCATCCCCGAGGTGTTGACCCAGAAGACGGAGAAGAGAACGCAAGCTGTGAGCATGAACGTGCCATAAGTGAATGCGGCCAGATAGTCCTTTGACGTGGTCACCCCGGTTATCGTATCCATGAGCAAAGCGCTAGGCGGACTCAGATAGTAGACTATGCCTGAAACAGGGACGTTCTGCCCGGATTCCGTCGATATACATCCGAGGAAGCCGCACTTGAGGTTAGGGTCCGTCGGGCTCGCTTGCGATGTGAAGCTGGCCACCAGGCTGAACTGAGATATCAGCGCCGCAGCCAGGATGACCGGTATGTTGCTCGTGTAGAAGAGCTTGAGCCCCCACCTCCTGCCGAAGCCCCTCACCTGCGCGAAGCTTATAGGGATGTCGACAGATATGCCCTGGGCGTAGACTATGATGAAGAAGACCACCAAGGTCGTGAAAATCGGCAACAGCGGCTGCAGGAGCTTGGACCATGCGCCTGACACGATGTAAATCATGCTGGCCCACACCTTGCCCACCGGCTCGACGTTCACCGATGGCCAAACGCAGCCTTGGCTCACGCCGCCAGCGCAGGGGCTGAAGAGCGATATGAAGATCGTGTTGACGACGCCGGCCGCTATGAAGAGGCTTATCCCAGAACCTATCCCATACTTGGTCGTTATCTCATCGAGCATCATCACTATCAGGCCGCCAAGGGCGAGCTGCATTATTACTATCGGCACAAGGCTAGCCGCACTTGCAGGGACCGCCCCGCCTAGGACAAAAGCGACAGCCTCGACGAAGCAGAACGCTATGCTGAGGACCTTCTGCGTGACCTCGTACTTCTTCTTGTCGTCGGAGTCTGGGTCCTTGACGTCCCAGTTGATTATCTTGGAGCCGACCAGCAGCTGCAGGAGTATTGAAGACGTGACCAAGGGTCCAATTCCTAGAGTCATGAGGGTCCCGAAGTTCGAGCCGAAGAGCATCTGCAAGGTCTGGAACTGCTGTGTTATGTTGGAGGATACCCCATAGACGCTCCCGAACAACTGCGAAGAGAACATGAAATATATGGCCAGCACAATCCCGGTCCAGAGCAGCTTCTTGTTAAGGCTAAACTTGTAAGTTGGCTTCCTTATTTCCGGCAGAAACCTTGCAACCTGTGATACGTCAACCATCCTGACCAACAACGACCGCTTTGCAACCAGCCCCTTCTAATTTTTTTGTAGCGATAGAAGAAAAATGTTTTGCCTGCACGACCATCTTGTGCGTCACTTTACCTGAGCCAAGGACCCTCTGGTACCCGAGGGAAGGCAGATCGATGAGGAAAGAGTCCTTCTCCTTCATGACCTTCTTCTGCTTATATAAGTCTTCGACCATCCTGTCCAGGTCAATCAGGTTTATCGCCTTGCCCTTCTTTATGCTCGCAGGCCTCTTGAAGCCCTTTTTCCCGTAGTTGTCCGGGTAGAACTTTATCGAAAGCATCCTCTTGTGCTTGTGTCGGCCGGACTTCCCGGTGCCGCCCCTGCTGCCGCTGCCCCTGTGCTTCTTCTGGCTACCGAAACCCGGGCTCCTGTGGCCCCTCTTCTTCAATATCTTCTTGGCTCTCCTGACTACCATTCAAATCATCCTTTCCAGAAGCTCGTTGATCGCTTCCTTCCTGTAGCCCAAGTCCCCCCTGGGGTATGGCAACCTAGTCGCCTTGAAGCCCTTCCTCGGCGGGTTAAGCCTGAAGACAGGGCTGA
>Ga0154846_119_pt9 | contig 19329 bp, 23 predicted proteins | sample Rifle2008BG16ft_FD_105574 | JGI IMG/M metagenome (GOLD analysis project Ga0154846, IMG submission 105574) | Candidatus Micrarchaeota archaeon RBG_16_49_10
CCTACAGTCCATAGAGATATTGGACGGGTTGACGTCGCACTTCACCCAAGCCGACTTGGGCTACAGGATGGCTGTCCTTGCAGGTTCGGAGGAGCTCTTCTCAGGGAATTTCTACGTCTCCTTCGAGATATTGGCCGATCCCCCGACTGAAGATATGGAGATAGATGTCCAGAGGGTCGAGCTGAGGGCGCCCTACTTCCAGCAGGCGGACAGGATGGCAATCTACCATTCGGGCGAGCAGATACTCTCGATACCCCTCGACCAGGCGCTGTGCAGGGTGGATGGGGTCTGTGGAACGGGCGAGGACAAGGCTAATTGCCCTCGGGACTGCGTTGAAGAGAAGGGTTTCAACATGCTCTACATCCTGGTGCCGTTTGGGGTTGCCATATTGGCCGCGGCCTTCTTTATATTGAGGCGTAAAAGGGCTTAGCATGTGGTTGGCGTGGGTTTAGCCAAAACATTTACTATTCCATAGAAAAGCAATAATTAACGCGGATTCATAAATTATTCCAAAGCTAGAGAGGTGAAAATGTGAATAAAGTTCTTTTAGGTTTGTTGATTTTAGTGATGCTAGTGGGTGCAGTGATGGCAGCAGGTAAATCTAACATTGTCCACCTCTATCTTTACAACAAAAACCCAACTTGGGTTGTTCTTGGAGATATGTAGGGAAAGTTGACATACAACACAGATAAAGGCAACTTTGTGTTCAACGGCCATCAATTGGATGTAGGAGAAGAATACTGCCTAATCAACTTCGCTAGAGAAGATACAGAATGGCCAGCAAGTGTAAATACATTGGGCTGTGGAACAGTAAATGAATACGGAGACGTCCATATAATGGGCAATTACGCATATATAACCTTGGGATATGACACAACTCCAGATTCTGGTAGCACTTCTGGTTATAAAATTTGGCTAGTGAAAGAAGCAGATTTGAATGAAGCACATGACGAATTAGTACTTTGGAACCCAGCAGAGATTTTGTTTGAATACGCTTTGATTTCCTAAAACAATAACGCCTTTTTCCTTTTTTTCTTTTTCAATTTGATAGCTGAAGCATATTTATCCTATTCTGGTTGTGCAACAGGCCCGGGTTCTTGTTTGTACTCATAGGACTGTCCGGACTTTAGGATTCTAATATTGCTGAAGACGTCTGGCCAACTGACCAGGCCTACCAACAGTCTGATGTTTCTATAGGTGGCTTCAGTGTACACCAAATTGTATTCTTGCTCCTCAGGAACTTCCCCATTCAGGGCATCGAAGGCCCACACCATAAAGGTGGATCCCATTTTCCTCCCCCTTAAGAAGTCGAATTTATACCATGTCGTTGTCCCAGCCACCTTCTCACCTAATTATTTTTACAGGCTGAATCTATTTATCCATGCGCAGCAAGGCCCTAGCGGAACTCCAGATGCTTCAAGCTCGGGTCTACCCACTCTGGCCTTTTGTAGAGTCTCATGGTAAAGCTTATTTGCCTTGCCGCAGGCTCGGGGACATTGGACTCGATGACGACCAGCAAGTCGGTGACGGACTTCGGTATCTTCTCCAGCCTCCTTCTGCGGAATAAACCATCGAAGTACGCCTGCACAGCGCTTAGCAGAAACGGCCTGTACTCTCCTATGTCATCCCCCTTCACGAACGCTTCGGAGTTGAGCACCTTCGGCGTCTCCAGACTACCTTTGTACATCTCAGGTACGTCATCCTCAAACATCAGATACAACTTGTACTCCCGCGGCATAGCCTTATTGTTGATGCAAATTATAAATGCCTTTCTGACAAACCAAAAAAGTAGCCTAGCCAAAGATGCCCGCGACGAATCCCTTTATCCCGACGTCGCCCTTGAGCAGACCCTTCACGCTCGCCCTATCTAACTTAGGCTCCACAGACCTGTTCTCCTTGACGACAACCATGTACCTCTCCACCTGGTGCCTGCACGCCGTCTCGCAGTTTTCGCTGAAGTTCCCGGTGAAGCCCTCGTCCATGTCGACAAGCTCCTCCATCACCATCTCCCTGTCGTCCATCGGCATCCCCTTGACAAGAATCGTCAGCCTGAGGTAGTTCTGGTAGTTGTTCGCCTTCCTCTCCACGGCCTTTATCACGGCCTCCTTCCTCACAGCTGCGTCCCCGCTGAGGTTCAGGTCATTCCTGTACTCCTTGACTATCTCCTCCTTGAGCTCGCCCCTCTCGTTCAATGCAATCACCGTCCCCTGGAAGCCTATGTTGGTCTTTATCGGCTCCTTGGGTATGACCCTTATCCTGATGCCTATCCTCCCCTCTGAGCTCGGGGGCTGGTAGGTCATGTTTTCTGCTGAAGCCATGCCTGAGGCTAGGACTAAAACTAACAGTATCCCGATAACCATGAAATTCCCCTTACATCTCATCGAACCACCTCGTTAGCTTGACGGAATGCGTCTTGTAGGTCTTGTCCAGCTCCACGATCTTCTTCCTCTCAAGGTTCTTCAACGCTGCCGCTAGGCTGGACTTCGATATCTGGCTCTCCCTCTCCAGCTTGCTCCTCTTCATCTGACCCTTGCCGCCGATGAGCATCTCGACTATCTTCCTCTCGTTGTCCGACAGCGTCCTCAGCACATTCTCCTTGCTCTTCAGCTTGGAGTCCTCCCTGCTCTTCCTCATGAAAATGAAACCACCGGCGATGCCTGAAACGGCCAGAATACCCAAGGGTATGAGCCACCACTTCCCTCTATTGACGGGCGGGATTATCGGCCTGCTCTGGAAGTAGTAGTCCATGCTTATCTCCGTCACGTTGTCCGTCCACTTCGCCTCCTTGAAGTCGTGCTCGTCTATGAAGGCCTTAGGTTGGGTTTCGATTATGGTGGCGTTGGACGATATTGCGATGACGGCGGTCGTCAGCTCCGAATCCACGAGATCCATCGAGAATTGCCAGTTGGCATCCTTCCTCGTCAAGGAAGGCGTCGAATAGACCACAGCGGCCTCTCTGGTCGACCCTATCGCGACGTCTATGCTGTCGTTGTTCACGCTATACAAGGCGCCCTGGACGTCGATGTTCTCGGCGGCCGCGTCTATCGGCACATTGATGAGACCTGAACCCTTTATCGTCATAACCACCACAGAATTGCCATTCTCCTCAACTATTATGTAATATTCTATTGTATGGGCCCCAGCTGCTGTTGAACATATGAAGAGTCCAAATATCGCTAAGAATGCCGCCTTTGAGATCTTCTGCCTCGCCTTGCCCAAGCTCGCCATCAATCAACATCTTGAAATCGGTCTTATTTAAGCGTATCGTTTCCATCGTCTCTCGCCTGTGAAGCATAATATTGGGGGGAGGTGGGGCGAACCCCACCCGTTTTCTGAATTCACTCTCCCGTCTTTCCGGCTCTCTTTTGGAGCTTAGCCGAAAATTTTTCCGCTATTGGAGTTTGTCTTTCGATTTTCTTGGCCAGACCTTGCGGCTCCATACCTATGTCGGCGGTCATCGTCCCCATCCTGGGGAACGTCAAAATCCCGCCTTTGCCATCCTTTAGGCCGAAGAGACCATCGGCCCTCCACCAGAAGAACCTTTTTAGTCTAGGCCCGCCGTACTCTCCCTTGAACTCCTTGCCGTCGTAGAAGCCCATGAATATGCCTTTGTGGTAGACGCCCCAGGCCTTCTTGCCAGTGTTGTCCTCACCTACGAAAAAGCCATTACCGTACTTACCCCACATGACATTCTGGCCGTCGTTCGTCCACAATATAAACCTGTTGGGCTTCGCCACTGCATCGGGAGGTTCGACGAGTTCCAGAGCTTTATCGTAACTCTCCGGAACCATTTCCTTCAACTGTCCCTCGTCCAGTTCCTTCTTTGATATGCTAAACTCGTTTCCGTTGAAAGCATAAGCCATCGTGCTTCCCACAAGGAGCACGACCAATGCTGCTGGAATCATTTTCATCAATTCCATTCGAGCACCTCTTTTCGAACTCATGCTAAAACCTTGGAATGAACGATATAAGAAGCGTTCCTAGAACGGAAGTGAACGAAAGTGAACGAAAAAGTTCCGAGGAAAAAGGATTAAAGTTTGATTTCAGGTAAATTTACTATGGTCGATTCTATCACAACCGTTAAGACTCTTTACGATGAGATTAGCCAACATCTCGGGAAAAGGGTCGAAATAACTTTAAACCGCAGATCCAACTGTTCAGGTGGCCATAGTGACATGGTCGGGATTATCAAAATTTCTGACGGGAAAACACTAGGCGTCTGCTATCCAGAAGGGACACTTTACATCGAGAGAGATAAAAATTCATTCGGGTATGGTCGCCCCCAGCAATGGACCTACCCATTGGTCCGCCCCGGAGAATACACTCCATACTTTGGTGACATTGCCAATATAACTGTCAGACAAGTCAATGATACTTCCCTATCTCCGCCTTCTCATAGGCATCATAGACGCTGACCAGCTTGTTCGCGGCCCTCACCAATGAATCGACGGAAGGCAGGTCGCTCAAGCTCAACCCATATTGCGCCAGCGCCTTCTTCACCTGGCCGCCGACGAGGAAGTCCTTTGATAAAGCTGTCAAGTTCCCCTTCACAGCCCTGTACGCGGTTATGGCTTCCGTTAGGGTATTGGCAAGCATGCCTCTGAACTCCCTGTACCACCTTTCATGCTCGGCCTTCGACGACAGCTGGCTACCGACATACGTGCCATCCCTGTAGAACCTGGACTCCACCATCCCGGCCAAACTCGAGAAATAACCGAACGCCTCCTTGACGTGCCTGTCAGTAGAAGGGGGAATGATTCCAGCTATGCCGTTCACCGAGCCATCCCTGAACGCCTCATAACCTTTCAGATATCCCGGCAGCTCAGCCCTAACCCTCCTTATGTCCACATTATAAAGATAATTTATGTAGCTTCCGGCGGCCTTCGCTATCTCCTCGTCCGGCATCGACTCGAGCGTGGCTATCAGCCTCTCGACCTCTCTGAGGATCTGCCTCACATCTGCGGCCATACCAATAAAGAGCGCCGGGTTGATTAAAAGGATTTGTTTCTCCCACAACGAAAATATTATTAAATGGGTTCTATGAGGCTTACTTCCGACGGAAAAACCGAGGCTTTTCTGGATGAGGCGGGGAAGAATGGTGTGCCAACCATCAATCTGGGTTTATTTACAAAGAATAAATAACATGGGCGCCCAAATAAAATATTGTATGAAAATTAAGAATGTGCTTCCTTTGGCCGCAATTCTCCTATTCATACTGGCCGTGGCTAAAATCACATACGACAACAGCGCATTCTTTATCGAGCTGGGCCAAAACATCCTGGGATATTCCGGTGAGAAAGAGGAGGAGATCCGCATGGAAAAGCACGTTGAGCCGGGCTACCTGTCCAACAGCATCCTTGTGAAGATGACTCCCGAGGGCCACAAGAAGGCCAAAGATTTCAAGGGCCCGGAGGACACGGGCATCGCTTCCCTGGACAAGCTTAACAAGGAAAACAAGGCCCTGAAGTTCGAGAAGGCCGCCGAGCTGGCCGACGAGGAACACGAGCTATCGAGGTGGTACCTAGTAACATTGGATGAGAGCGAAGAGGTGGTGAAGGAGGGCGACCCGGTGACCGGGGAGAAGGCAAAGAAGGTGAAGTCGGTGGCGGAAAAGTACGCGGATGACCCAAATGTGGAATTCGCCGAGCCAAACTATATGGAATACCTGACAGCCGTGCCAAATGACCCCTACTACTCTAGCGACATGTGGTCTATGAAAAGAATCAGGGCCGAATATGCCTGGAACGAGACTGTCGGCTCGTCTGATGTCGTTGTCGCTGTGATAGACGGTGGAATAAACAGGACCCACCCAGAGCTCAAGAACAACATCTGGACCAACCAGGACGAGGTGCCTGGGAACGGGATTGACGACGACAGAAATGGTTTTATTGACGACTACTACGGATGGGACTTTGCCAATGGGGACAACGAGCCGCTGAGCGGCGATTTCCATGGCAACCACATCGCCGGTACCATAGCGGCTGAGGGCAACAACAATATGGGGGTTGTTGGGGTTGGCTGGAACCTGAAGATCATGAGCGTGAAGACCTTTGAAGGGTCTGGGGCAAGCTTGAACCGCTGCATGAAGGGGATTACATATGCCGTAGACAACGGCGCCAAGGTCGTGTCCTGCAGCTTTATATCATCCACCTTTTCCGAATACTCAAGAAGCACCATGAGGTATGCCCACAGCAAGGGGGTTGTGGTGGTGGCCGCCGCAGGAAATGAAGGGCTGGACGCGCTTGACTATGACCCTTCCGGACAAGACTTCACGATTACAGTCTCTGGTACCGATAAGAACGACCTCGTGCCGTACTGGTCTAACCGGGGAGAGAAAATAGATGTGGGGGCGCCTGGCATTCCGATAACTTCCATATGCCCTTTCGGTCCCTACAGTCCAACCGGATTTTGTGACGGGGGAGGAACCTCATTTTCAGCCCCTCATGTGGCCGGTGTCGCAGCACTTCTGTTTTCAAAGTATCCCAACCTCTCACCTGAAGAGGTGAGGCAACTGATAAGGATGGGCGCGGACGACCTTGGTGGATCAGGCAAGGACACACTCTTCGGGTACGGCAGGCTGAACGCCGAGAAGACAGTCTCACTTGCCGCAAGCAATCCCCACATGTTGGCCCCGGTGATCTACTCCCCGCAAACCCACACGGCGCCCTACAGTCAAGAGTATTATAACCAACATTTCCCAATAAACATCTCCGGAGCGAACTATCAAGGCCAGATAAAGATAACCGGGGACTCTTTCGCTAATTACAGGCTTGAGGCTGGCCTCGGCAGGAGCCCAACTGAATGGGTTTTAGTGGCCACTTCAAACAGACAGCCGGCAACGGTCACCAACGTGAGCATCGACACAACCAAACTCCCCTTGGGACTAAACACTTTCAGGCTGACTGCGGTAGACAGCAACGGCAAGGAGTACCAGTTCCAGACATTTGACGTAAATGTTGTCGAGACGCCAGCCACCACGACGACCACAAGCACGACGACAATACCGTGTGGCAATAGGGTTTGCAGTGGCCGTGCGGCTGGCGAAGACTGTTTCACCTGCCCCACTGACTGTGCCTGTATAGGGAGGAGATGCTCCCAAGGTTGCTGCGGAGACGGTGTTTGTAACTCAAAGGAAAACACTACAAAGACAAACCGCTGTCTTTTGGATTGCAACTGACATTCCGCTTAAAAGGATTTATTTCTCCTATAACGAAAATATTATTAAATGGGTTCTATGAGGCTTACTTCCGACGGAAAAACCGAGGCTTTTCTGGCCGAGGCGGAGAAGAAGGGGGTGGACTCTTCGGTCTTCCTCAGCTACGAGCCGGTCTTCGACTCGAACATAGAGTACTTCACCGGCTTCAGGCAGGAGAGGGCGCACGCTTCGGCATGCCTGCTGGTGGAGGAGGGGGGGATGACGTTGCTAGTGTCCAAGCTGGAGTATGACAGGGCATTGAACGAGTTGAAGGGCGTCGATGTGGTGAGCAAGAAGGAGTACGGCAACAGCCTTCTGAAGTTCCTCAAGGCCAGGCTGAAAGGGAAGAAGAGGATAGGCGTGAACGAGAACATTTTCCCCTACAGGGTGTACAGGAAGTTCAGCTCGCGGAAATTCTTGGACGTGTCGGAGATTGCATACAATCTGAGGAGCGTTAAGGAGGCGAGGGAGATTAAGGCGTTGAGTAAGGCGACGAGGATAACCAACATCGGGATCAAGTTCATCGAGGACAACATTTCCTTGGGAGTCAGCGAGAGGGAGCTTTCACTGCAGCTCGAGCAGGAGGTCATGAGGAAAGGGGTGGAAGGTTTCTCATTCCCGCCGATAATAAAGTCTGGCGCCAGCTCTGCGTACATACACCCATACCCCTCGGTCTCGGAGAGGAAGATCGGGAGAGGACTCGGGATGATAGACTTCGGTGTCATCTGCGACGGCTACTGCTCCGACACGACAATCCCCCTAAAAATCGGAAAGCTGAACAAGAAGGAGGAGGCCATCGCGGATACAGTGGAGGAGGCATACCGGAAGTCGATTGATGCGCTGAGGGTGGGAGAGCCGACGTGGAAAATCTTCGAGGTAGCGGAGAATGTGATAAAGGGCGGAGGCTTCGAGTTCAAGCATTCGCTCGGGCATGGCATAGGCCTGGATGTCCACGAGTTTCCCAACCTGTCGCCTAGGCCGGAGAAGAAGAAGGAGTTGAAGAAGTGGAAGGAGGAAACACTTAGGGGGAACATGGTGTTCACGATAGAGCCTGGGATTTACGAGCCGGGCATCGGGGGATACAGGCTTGAGAACGATATAATATTGACAAAGAAAGGTCCCGAGATTCTGACCAACGCTAAAACTTTGGAATTATGAGTTATAGCATCGTATTCCGAAAAGAGAGTATTTTTATTACTTCCGTCCATAAAGAAACAGTGGGATGATGATTATGAGGAACACCACCCTTCTGGTTATAGCGGTTCTGTATCACAGTTAAGCCGCTTGAATAATTAATCAACAAAAGATGGGACTTCAAACGAAGTTGTATGTTGAAATATATAAGCCGTTTGTCTGTATATACTATTAATAACTCCTACCAACTCTTCAGCAGGGGCCTCTACAACCGCAATTACATCGTAAAAGCCTGTCACAACATTTGCTCTAACAACTTCCGGGAAAGCTCTGATGGACCCCAGTACATTATGACTCCTTCCTTCCTGGCTCTTAATCAAAAGGTACGCAACAGTCATAAAAATCAATTAAAAGATTACATTTAAATTGTTGATTTTTTCCATAAGTTTGATATTTTTTTGACTCAAAACATTCCCTTCAGAACCAGCGCATCCTTCTCAAGCAGCGGGCTCTCTGAAATGAGGGTGATGTTCAATTTCCTTTTCAGTATCTCCTTCACAAGCTCGGAGTAGTCAGGGCTCTTTGAACCCAGAGGCAGATGCCTCCTCTCGTTCCCCTTCCCCGTCAGCCCGATTGGCGACCACTCTATCCCGCTGAAGTGGGTGTGCAACACCTTGAGCTTCAGCACCGACACCTTGTCCAGGATGTTCTTGTAGTCCACCCTCCCGGCCTGGGTTGCGTACAGATGGGCGAAATCAACGGCAGGCTCGCAGCCCTTGACTTCTTCGCACAGCTTCACAATCTCGTCCAACCTCCCCCACTGCTTCATCTTCCCCGCGGTTTCCGGTCCCAAAGCGACCTTCCAGCCGTTTGACTTGACCTCGTCCGAAAGCCCCTCAAACTCGGCCTTCATCTTCTCATAGGACTCCTCCGCCCCTAGCTCCCCGTAATACCCGCAATGTATGACGACGATATTCGCACCCATGTGATGGCCCCTCTCGACAGAATCCAGTATCCTCTTCCTGCTCGCCTCGACCTTTTCCATCTCAGTCGACAGCAGGTTTATGAAATAGGGCGCGTGGATTGAAAGACGAACATTGCCTTTGGCCTCCCCCACTTTCTTCGCGCCCTCGACGCTCATCCTGACGCCGTGGCTGAACTGCACCTCCATCGCATTGAGGCCCAGGTTCTCCACTTCCTTTATCCCGTCTATCGTGCCAGTCGAGACGGTGGTGGGTGTGCCTGCAGGACCTATCCAAATAGCCATGAATATAATTCAGAAACAATCAATAAAAACTCAACCCAGGAACTTAAGGACTACCTCGATGGCGATGACAGCCAGGGAGAAGTATATGACGTACTCGGGCTTTATCTTTATGGTCTCCTTGACCTCCTCGTCGTACCTCACAAGGCCGCCCATCCCCGAAGGGAGCCTCGACTTGTCCTTCTTCGCCATAAATATCCAATATGCAGATAGGGATTTAAATGCTTAATAGCCTGCTTTCACAATTATTTCAAGAGGGGAAAGCATGGGATTGATGAAGGAATTCAGGGATTTCCTCCACGAGTACAAGGTCATAGGGCTGGCGGTGGCGTTCATCATAGGTGCCGCCCTGACGGCTCTCGTGCAGTCGCTGGTCAATGACGTCGTCATGCCGGTGATAACCCCGTTCATACCCGGAGGGGCATGGAGGGAGGCGACGCTGGCGATAGGGTCCATAGTCATAAAGTGGGGCTCATTCCTGGCTGCCGTGATAAATTTCCTTATAATGGCCTTTGTGGTCTTCTTCATCGCGAAGAAGCTGCTCAAGGAGGAGAAGGTCGGAAAGAAGTAGTTATTTTTTTCTTTTTTATTTCCTAATTTTTTTATTACTATGTTGGGGCAATCTCAATTTGGAATGAAGAAAAAAATAGAACCAATAAATTTTAATTACGTGGTTTTTATAGTTCTGTTTTTGTGGTTTGAAATGTATGGAAAAGGATTTAAGATTTATTTTTTGAATTAAAATTATGGGGAAATTAGTTAAAATTCAAGGTTTTGACGCTTTTAATGCTTACCAAAGATATTCTCGTATTTTAAAAAATGTGGCTAAACATCCAGAAATCGGGCACATTGCACTTTTCCATGGTGCGCCATGGTGTGAAGATTGCAGTTATGTAGTTCCAATATATGAAAATTTTGCAAGAAACTATGGGGTTGATGGATCCCGCGAATATCACTTTTCTAAAGCTCCTGAAAATTATAGAAATAATCCCATAACATTTTACTCTGTACAAGTTACCAATGATAGGAGAGAATGGAAAGATCAAGAGGAAGTTCAAATTGCTAACCAACCACATGGCAGAATGAGAACTATACCTTTTATGTTCGAAAATCATCCTAAGATACTAATTTTGCCAACAATAACTAGATTGCATGCTTTTAGTCCAGGTATTGTTTTGCCAACTGACACTAGAATACCAATGTTTCCTAGAGATGAAACAATAACTGTTCTCGATATTTACGATGTTGTTACCGCATATCTTGATTACGCCAGAAGATCAAAAGAATCATAATAAGAATTTAGTTCCACATTTTAAAAATGAAAATATCTATACAGTTGAAAGTAGTTCTTATGGGCTTACACCAAGGCCATTTCTGTTTGCTCAAGTGTCTTTACAAAGAAAAAGAGGGTGTGTCGGTTTTAGCCCGTCTTCTGTTTTCAAGATAGCATTCGTCTAAGCGCCTGCGGCTTGCATCTCACCGGAAGCCTATGCTCATTTCAAGCTTTTTATCTTTATAACTTTCTTCCCAGCAAGATTGACCATATGTTTGTCATTTGTTATTATCGATTCGCATTTTTTTGAAAGGTAGCTCGCAACTATCAGGCTATCTACTGCTGGCATATTGTAAGTGTGGCTTAGCTTCAAGGCCCTCTCAGTGATTTCAGCGTTAATGTCAACCACGTGAATATTGGGGGTGTTCAAAATGATTTGCTTCATCTCTGTATAAAACCTGCTTTCCCCTCTCCTGAACATGTGTAGGCCCAGCTCATAGAGCACCAAAACAGAGACAAAAATTTTTGTTTTGCCTGAAATTACAAATCTCCAGAAATCAATAGCCTTTTCGTTCTTGTTTTTTAGTTCAAAAAACAGCCAGCTGTCAAGTCCAATCATCTTATCATTTCCTTGCTCAATTCATCTCTTGAACTTTCTATATCTTCAAACTTCAAATCTCCAAGGCCTTTTTGCAAGGTTTTTATGAGGCTTTCTGTCAGGAAGTCCTCCATTTTTTTGTAGACAACAAGCGAGTCTATTCTTATCGCCATCATTTTTTCACGGGGGTTTATCCCTATCTCTTCCCTAAACCTTTGGGGTATTACCACTTGTCCCCTTTCACCGACAGTAACGCTTTCCAAGTCCATATTAATCTAAGATATTTATTCATATTAATCATATTTATAGATTTCTATTCATACCAATATGATTTTTTATCATAAAAAATAGAGCTAATTATAAGCTATCAAATCATTAACACCAAAAATGAAAAGAAGTAGGGTGTGTCGGTTTTAGCCCGTCTTCTGTTTTCAAGATAGCATTCGTCTAAGCGCCTGCGGCTTGCATCTCACCGGAAGCCTTGATCCGTTTCATCCCTGACCGCCCGACGTCCTTTGCAATCATCCCATTGGGGCGTTCGGGTACCGTTTCTGATATCAAGGCAAACCTCTCGGCTTCCCTAGTCTTCGGGTCCCTCAATGGACGGAACTTCCTCACCCTCCTTTTGGCGGGAGGGCGAAGCTATCTAACCAACTCACCCTGTAAGAGATTGGACCTTGCCGTATTTAACATTAACGCAATTGCATTAGTGGCTGTTTAAAAAGTTGAAATTAGAACATTCTCCTCTCTTTCCCATTAGCAACTATTATAAATCCCGTAAGCCGATGTGGATAAACAAAAGTCACAATCCCTTTTCTGCTGACATCGACCATGTAGCCGCCCTGCATAGGCCCAGAGTGTAAATGACAATTTTCGCCGACATCAAGACCTTTTAACGATTCCAGATTTTCCATAAATGAAGAAGTAAATAATACGAACTCCGCTGAACCTGCTGAGTACCGTGAGCCATAATCGAGAGTGTCAACTGTTGGCATATATAGGTGATGGGTTCCATGGCCAAACTCGGCTTTGCCGGTCAAAACAGGTGTTTTTTTACTAAAAATACCCATGCAATAAATACCGGATTAAAAGATTTAAACCCTGACAAACCCATCCGGAAGGCTTATTAATAATTAACGGCATTAAAGTATGTAGTGATTCGATGAGCAAGGGGACCCCATCCAAGGGAAAGCACAACAAGAGGAGCCACGTCCTGTGCAGGAGGTGCGGCAAGAGGGCCTTCCACATCAGGAAGAGGGAGTGCTCGGCCTGCGGGTATGGCTCTAGTTCCAAACTCCAGACCTACGCCTGGCAGCGGAGGACACTGAACGGGGTAAGGACAAAGTAAAGGATTTAAAGTTTACTTTCTTATTAAAGATTCATGACTTGGTTATATCGTATCCCAAAGGATTATTTAACCCCTGCAGAACCAAAACTAAGAGCAGGAGCTAATGCTTATTTACAAGGCGTCGGCGAAGTTATGATACATAGATTAGGTGTTACCAACGCCATAATAATATATACTGAAAGATTGAAATCCCCTCCAATAATTCCGGGGGCTGTTCTGTTACAGGCGTACACAAAATAACTATTTCTCTTCCAAACCGGAAATTAAACGAGAGGTAGATTGCATTAAACCAGAGCTATATCCTTCCTGAAAGCCTCAAAGACGAATTTAGGAAGCCTTTCGACAGGGTTTTCCAGTCCTTTTCCGAAATCCTTGACGAGATAAAGGGGAAGAAGGTAGTCTGCGTCGGCGACAGCGTAAGCTACTTCGCCCTCAAGGAAGGCATAGAGCCGGACATTTTGGTGTATGACAGGAGGGAGATGCGGGAAGAGGTCAAAAGGGAGAAGATAGAGGCTATTGAGGCCTTCTGCTTCGCGGAGATAGCTGTCAAAAACCCACCCAGCACAATAACCTCGGAGGCCTGGCTCGCTGCCAAAAAGACCTTGGGGATGAAGGAGAAGGTGAAGATATTCGTCGACGGCGAGGAGGACCTGCTCGTCATGCCGTTCGTGCTGGAGGGCGATGAAGGATTGGTAATCATCTACGGGCTCATGGACAGGGGCTTTGTCCTCGTGAACGTTAATAAGTCTATAAAAGAAAAATGTAGAAAGCTACTTGGAAGGATGGAGAAGGGCCTATAGCTCAGCATGGTAGAGCAGCGGACTTTTAATCCGTTGGTCGAGGGTTCGAATCCCTCTGGGCCCATTCCTGTTTTATAGGAAATAATTTTCTGTTAAAGATATTTGAATTTGTCAGGTCACTCAATTTTTTTAGGATTTATTTTTAAGATTTTTTTGAGCTTTGGGTATGTCACATCTAGGAAATCTAGAGCCTTATTTGCGAACTCGGCGTCCAGCCCCTTTCCGTAATATTTTATACCATTTCTGAAATATCTTAAATCGTTTGCAAACCTCACTTCAGATTCTGAAAAGTCCAGCTTTCTTAAATACGATATTTCCGCTTCATGGGCAGATAAACCTGAGATGTTAAAGCCGCTCATGAACAGCTTAGCCCTTATCAATTCCATGAACACATCATATGCCGCCTCGACAAAATAGTTTGCATTTTCATTGTTCACCCCAATTTTGTCATGAATTTTTTTCAGGAAGGCTTTCCTCTTTTCAGCCTCTTCAATAAGGGATGCCGCTCTTGAAGGATCCGCCCTTTGCTTTTTAACGATGCCTTCTTTTATGAACTCTTCAAAATTTCTAAGGGGTCTCATAATTGGATTCCTCCCTTTAAAACTATACCACTGACAATGTTCTCCCTCAAATTTTTGTTTACCTCGTCCAGATTCTTGCAGAAATAAATGGAGATCTGTCTTTCAAAGATTTTATCAAATTTCGCCAAATTGACTCCCCTTTCTTTCGATCCTATAATGGCTATGTCTATGTCGGAAGTAATTGTATCTTCACCAAAGGAATAACTTCCAAAAAGGACAATTGTAGCCTCTGGAAAATTATCAGACAGATATTCGACTATTCCTGAATCATAAATAAACCTCAAATTCTCAACCCTTTTTAGCATAAAAACCTTGGGGTTATTTTTGTCCAATTCTATCGAAAGTCTTTTAGATTCTCTATCCTTTGTGACTATAATTAAACCTTCTCCTTCGAGCCCTTTCAGAGATTTCGAGATTGCCGTTGGCGAAACTTTTAGTGGTTTTGCTAGACTTCTTGCGTTGAAGGTCATACCCGATTTCATAAAAAGATACCTGAGTATTTCCTGCTGGAGTATTGTGAATCTTGGTTTATTCATATGAACTCAAGTTTATATATAGAAACTTAAGTTTATAAACTTACTGTTACCGCACATTTTGTACTGTACTATCCCACCACATAGGTTACAATTCTATGCTAAGAATACCATTCGTCACATTTTCCTTGAATGCTCTGCTGTCATGGCAATCTCTTTCTGCACTTTCTTTTCCCTGAAAGTGTAAGGCACGTAAATCTCCTCTCCTGTATGTGGGTTGACGCCGGTGTAATACATGCAGGTGCTGGCGCTCATCGGGGTTGGCGTGAACATCTGGACTATTGCATTCCCACCCAAACCCTTTATGAAAAGTTTCAACTCTTCAGCCTCCTTTTCCGAGCTGCCCGGATGGGCCACTATGAAATAATATTTCAGGTATTTCCCGCTTCCCTTACTCGCCCTTTGAAAGGTCTGTGAAAATTTGTCCAGCTTGCCCGAAAAATACTTATTCATTAGAATGAGCACATCCTTGCTGCAATGCTCTGGCGCTATCTTCAGGAAACCTGAAGTGTGGTGTTCAGTCACATCTTTTATATACTCCTCGCTGTCGACGGCAATGTCATACCTTATGCCTGAGCGGACAAATATCTTTTTCACCCCCTCAATCTGCCTGGCTTTCCCCATTAACGATATGAGTTTGGAGTGGCTCCTGTCAAGCTTCTTGCATCTCAGGCAGTTTACGCCGCAGCCATCGCAGTCCATGCCAAACATGTTGGCAGAAGGCCCCCCTAAATCGTCTATGTAACCTTTGAAATCCTTATGTTCAGTCAGCCTCTTGATTTCTCCCAAAATGGATTTTTCTGAACGGGAAACTATGTGTGTCCCCTGGTGCAAGGCTATCGAGCAGAAACTGCAATTCCCTATGCAGCCCCTGTGCGTGACGACGCTAAACTGCATGCCTTTGAAGTAGTTAGCTTCAGGCGGCACAGTTCTTGAATATCCCAACTCATATATGTGGTCCAACTCCTTTTGGGTATATCTATGGCTTCGGTACTGAAGGATGAACTTGTCGCCTGTCTTTTGCGCCAAATCGGCATCGTTGCTGATCGCCATCTGCATTTCGCAGAACTTGGTTTTTTCATTGGATACGTCATCAAAGGATGGTATTTCTTTGAAGCCCTTTGGGACATGGTTCCTCGCTATGCAAGTCCCCTCTATCCCATCCAGCGGTTGGCCCTTCTCGTATCTTCTTGCTATCTCGACTATCGCATGTTCGGCATTCCCATAGGCAAGTATGTCCGCCCTCGTATCCAGCAGTATGGACCTCCTCACCTTGTTGGACCAATAATCATAATGGGCCAGTCGCCTGAGGGATGCTTCAACACCTCCTATGACTATCGGCGAGTTTTTGAAATTCTTCCTCACCATGTTGGAATAGACTGTGACCGCCCTGTCAGGCTTCAGCGACCTGTACTTCCTATGCCTGTCATCTCTCCTGCTTTTGAGCAAGGGTGTGTAGTTATCCAGCATGCTGTCCATGGCGCCGGATGAAATCCCGAAGAATAACCGCGGTTCTCCGAGTTTTGTAAAGTCCCTGTCTTTCTTCCAGTCAGGCGTCTGTATTATCCCTACCTTGTACCCCTCGTTATCCAATACCCTTGCTATGACACTTGTGCCTGTTAGAGGGTGATCTATGTATACATCGCCCGTTATTAGTATCACGTCGAATTTCTCTCTTTTCAGCAAGGGGCTAAGGGATATCATATAACTTTAAGAGTGATTATTGTTTATATGTCTTAACTTCATCGAATGTTCGGGATGTAAACACGCTCGCCAGAAAACAGCCATGAAGTCAAGGTGTGCGATTGTCCCGAAGGCAAATGCTTCGACGGCAACGAATGTATTTCAGTATAGGTTGTTTTTAATTTATGTTATTTTTTAACGTTAAAAAAACTTTTTTAGCGTTTGGCTATTCCCCTGCCCGTTTTTCCCTATTTCTTGAAAGTGCCTAAAAAACGGCTTTTAAGAGGCATTAAAATACGCTTTTCACCAATACTATCAAGCATGGGCCGAAGGAAGGTGGTCATTCTAGGCGGTGGCAGCGGCCCTTTAGCAACATTGGAGCTTGCGGACTACGATTACGACATCACCGTGATAAGCTCTGTGGCCGATGACGGCGGGAGCACTGGAAAAATCCTCGAAGGGAACCCTCAAATCCTTCCCCCAGGCGACATAAGGCGAGCAATTTCCCATTCTTCCAGGAACGAGCTCTTCAGCAAGGATAGGCTTGAAAGCAGGATTTCCTATGACTGCCCAGTTGAGTCACCTACATTAAGGAGTTTATTGGGTTATTATGGCGACGAGGCATACGCTTCCGAAGTGGTGAGGGCATTCCAGGACTTTGGTAACAGGGGGGCTGTCGACGAGCCTTTGGAGATTGAAAACCTCAAGGGACACCCTCTCGGGAACCTCATGTTGGCCGCGCTCATGCTCAACAGAGGCAACGCCGAAGGGGTGAAGATGTTCTGCAGAATGGCCGAGACTTCGGTGGATGTCCTTCCCGCATCCGAGACTCCTACGACCTTCTGTTTCATGGACAGGGAAATGAAAAAGCCGTCGAACGGCGAGCATTTGCTGGACGATCCCCAAAGGCAGGCAAACCCCATCGAAACCTGCTGGCTAGACCCTTGGGTAGAGCCCTACAGGAAGGCATTGAAAGCAATAGATGAGGCGGACGCCGTCATCATATCCCCGACCAGCTTCTACGCCAACATGATAACGATACTCCTCATTCCCGAGTTTGCGGGAGCGCTCAAAGACAAGCTGGTCATTTGGGTCGGCAACATAATGACCGAGTGGAACCAGACAGCCTACTCCGAATTTGCGCTGACGGGCATAGGACACATGGACCTCCTGAAAAAGTACCTGGAGAGGTACCCCGATGCTGTGCTTGCCCCGAAGATGAAAAGGCAGGAGCTCGGCGAGGTCTTCGGGAACTATGAGAGGGAAGGGGCTTCCCCAGTTCTCTACAGGAGGAGGGATTTCGAGGAGAAGGGGATAAGGTACACCGAAAAGGACGACATGATAGACATCGTCGAGGAGTATGACAACAAGGGCGTGCTGAACAACGTCCTTAGGCACAGGCCCGACAAGGTGGCGGAGTACCTTGACGCGATGCTGAGGAAATATTTATAGGCTTCCATACAAAAAAAGTTTATGCTCCTTGGGATTTACAACGACCTGTACCAGCACTTCGGTAGCCAGCATTGGTGGCCCGCTCAGACACCGTTCGAAGTAATCGTGGGCGCAATCCTGACGCAGCAGACCTCATGGAACAATGTCGAGAAGGCTATCGTCAATCTGAAAAGGGAAAAGATTCTAGACCCAAAAAAGTTGCGCGAGATAGAAAGCGAAAAACTGGAGACACTGATAAAGCCTTCAGGCTACTACAGACAGAAGACTAAGAAGCTGAAAAATTTCATGGGCTTCCTCTTCGAGAGGCATGGGGGCAAGCTGGAAGAATTGTTCGGTCAATCGATTGAACAGATTAGGATGGAATTACTTTCGGTGAAGGGTATAGGGAAGGAGACGGCGGACTCGATAATACTCTATGCGGCTAACAAACCTACGTTTGTAATCGACGCTTACACGGTGAGGGCCTTCAACAGGATAGGCGTCACAAAGGAGAAGGACTACGAGAGTCTGAAGAAGTTCTTCGAGGACAACCTGCCGAAAGACGTGAATCTCTTCAACGAATACCACGCATTAATAGTTGCTCTGGGAAAGAATTATTGCAGGACAAACCCCATTTGCGGGAAGTGCCCATTGAGGGAGAGGTGTGACTATGCTCTTCATTCTTACGATGGTGCCAAAAGGAAAAAGTGACGAGCTTTCAAGGAAAATCGTAGAGGAAAAGTTGGCAGGCTGTTCCCTCATTGTAAACTTGCAGGACAGCAAATTCTTTTGGGAAGGAAAGCTGACGCATGAGAAGGAGGACTTGATAATCTTCAAGACCCTTGAGAAGAATTCAGAAAAGATTTTCAAAAGGATAAAAGAACTTCACCCTTACGAAACACCCTTCATCGGGCAGATAAAGCTTGACAAAACAAACACCGAGTACGAGAATTGGCTAAGGGAAGTAATCGGTTAAATTAAATAGGAACTCGTCTTTGCCGTATGCTTTCCATTTCTGTAAACTTTGAGTCCCAATATTGAAACGGTGCCTATGACGAAGTGGATTGCGGAGTACTCTACCAAATAATCACTTATTTGTTTGGTGGCATCTTTGTTCGTCAAAAATTGCGAAGAATATGTCAGCGAAATCAAAGCGGTTATACACAGTAACACTATTAGAATCGATGAAAGAAAAAGGCTGCGGGTAATTGTAGAGGACAAATGGCTTTTTGTGGACGCAATACCAAACATTATAAACACCAAGCCGATTATAGCTGAAGCCCCCGAAGAATTATTCGCCAGACGATTTATACCGCCGAGATTGTCAATCTCCCTTTCCAAATCGTTCCCGGCAAAAATCATTCTTTGTACACCCGGATCATAAAGCAAGGCCTCACTGTGCGAGACTTTAGAAAAGACGGCGATGCTAAAGATAGAGAGTCCGACGATTAGTAGAAAGTGAGGGAGCATATTGTTGAGAGTGGAAGTC
>Ga0154846_104_pt7 | contig 18407 bp, 18 predicted proteins | sample Rifle2008BG16ft_FD_105574 | JGI IMG/M metagenome (GOLD analysis project Ga0154846, IMG submission 105574) | Candidatus Micrarchaeota archaeon RBG_16_49_10
CGGGGAGGGGCTCGAGGTCGGGGACACCAACTATGCGACGATAGGGAGCGACCTGGCCGATGTCCTTGACGTGGAGGTGGGCGACACGATAGAGCTGAAGGAGGAGAACTTCATAGTCAAAGGTATATACAAGGAGATAGGCGACCCTGGCCTGGACAGCGGGGCGATAATACCGATAGATATGGCCTTCGACCTGCTAGACACCGAAGAATACTCTGGCGTTATCCTCTACCCTGAGGACATAAGCGACGTCCAGGAGATTGCCGACAGCATCGAAGAGAGCGTGGAGGACGTCACCGTGCTGACCACCGAGGAGTTCGCGAACCAGATCACCGGCATCGTCGACCAGATACAGATATTCACGATAGGGGTGGCAGGCATTTCGGCCGTCGTCGGCGGCTTGGGCGTGATGAACACGATGATAATGTCCGTCATGGAGAGGAAGAGGGAGATTGGTGTATTGAAAGCCATAGGGGCGACCAACGGCTATGTGCTCAGGCTGATACTGGTGGAGTCATCGTTCCTCAGCTCGATTGGGGGGATTCTGGGGTTGATAATAGGCTCTATGGGGGCATTCGCGATAACGGTTGCATCAAAGGGCAGCCTCACAGGGTATGTGTCGTTTAGCCTGGCCTCAAGGGCTTTCCTATTTGCACTAGTCCTGGGAATAGTGGGTGGCTATTATCCTTCCAAAAAGGCCGCCGAGCTGAGCCCTGTGGAGGCATTGAGCGAGGAGTAAATAAACCGAACGAAATCGGAAATCATTTATTAGTCAGAAAGTCAAATTCAATTCAATGGCATTTAAAGAGTTCATTAAACCCACTAGAGAATCCATAACCCTATTCGTAGTCCTTTATTTGCTCTCGGTTTTTTTTATACTGCCCTTCTTTATGTCATGCCGAGCAGGTGGCTTGGGTTGCAGGGTAGACGAGCCTGAATCCGTCTGCAGGCAGAATAACATAGAGTTCGGTAGAAGGTGCGATGTATATATCTACACCGTCGCTGGCCTGCTTCTAGTCCTAACCTACCTCTTGTCGACTGTGCCTGTGGTCAAGATGAGGGATTCTGGAATGGGTAAGTTTATCACAAGGAACTATTATTTGCTGATTCTTCTGGCCCTTGCTCTGACCGCCCTGACCTTCCTGTATTCCCACGAGCCGCTGGTCATGGACGCCTATATACTGGAAAGGGGCTTCCCACTGCCGTACTGGCACTTCAGCAAAGGGACATATTTCATTAAGCCCGGCGTCGGGGGTTATCCAGAAAACCGCGGCTCTTCGACGATCTTGTATCGCAACCTTCTCTTGGACGTCATCTTTTGGTACCTAATATCGGTCATGCTGGTTTGGGCCTATGAAAAGACAAAAAGGAAAAGAAAAGCTGAATTCTAATCGCTGAAAAGCCTGATTTTTATTAGTTACTATAAAGTAGTAATATATTTATACTCAGACATACAAAGAAAAGGCTTAATGAGAAGCCACAAAAAGAGGCCAAATTATGGCTTCAAAAAGACTATGTCTGACCTTTTCTTCAACCTTGGGTTGATTCTGGCAGGCCTAGTCCTGATAGCACTCATTATAATGCTGAAGGCGAAGACCGCGATAGAGTTCTCGGTCGAGCCCATCGTCTTCCTCTACACGACCTTCGTGACCACATTCCAGCTCTCCAGGGTTGTTGGGGCTATGTTCCACAAGAAGTCCATGGAGAAGGTCATGAAGGGCTTCGAGAGCACGACCTGGGACGAGTATGAGCCGACGGTGACCTTCGTCATACCCTGCAAGAACGAGGAGACTGTCATAAGGAGGACCATAGAGAACTGCTACGCCGTGGACTACCCGAGAAGCAAGATTGAGGTCATAGCCATCAACGACGGGAGCACTGACGGGACATTGGAGGAGATGCAGGAAGCCAAGAGGGAACACAAGGACCTGGTGATAGTGGACTGGGAGGTGAACAGGGGGAAGAGGCAAGGGATGGCGGAAGGGATAAGGAGGGCCAAGGGCGAGATAGTCGTCCAGCTGGACAGCGACAGCTTCATAAACCCGAAGACTTTCCGTGGGCTGGTCAGGCCATTCAAAAACCCGAGAGTGGGTGCGGTTTCAGCCCACACAAGGCCGCAGAACTCCGACGAGAATCTGCTGACCAAGATGCAGACAGCCTACTACTTTGTCTCATTCAGGATACTGAAAGCTGCGGAATCCACGTTCATGAAGGTCTTCTGCTGCAGCGGATGCTGCTCGGCATACAGGAGGAGCGTGGTTTTGCCCGTGCTCAACAAATGGGTAAAGGAGAAGTTCCTCGGCCTGCCGGTGACGTGGGGTGATGACAGGGCGCTTACAAACTGCATACTGAGGAAGGACTACATAACCATCTACTCTGAGGAGGTGGAGGCATTCACGATAGTCCCTAACAGTCTGAAACAGTTCCTGAAGCAGCAAGTGAGGTGGAAGAAAGGCTGGTTCGTGAACTCCGTGTTCGCGACCAGGTTCATCCTGAGGAAGGACCCGTTCGTCACATTGACATACTTCTTCCCGCTTATCCTGATCACTCTGATAACGCCCTTCATGGCGATAAGGGCGCTGCTCTACAACCCGCTGATAAGGGGGATATCACCCATCTACTACATACTGGGCGTCTTCCTGATGTCCGCGGTGATGACAACCTACTACAGGCACATCGAAAGGAAGAACAAGTACTGGCCCTATGTGTTCGTCTGGTCGGCGATAAACATGGTCATACTCTCATTCGTGCTTTTCTACGCGCTATTCACGATACAGAACAGGAAATGGGGAACGAGATGAAGGCAAAACAGCGCAAAGACTTGGACCCGATAAGGGTGTATTGGACAGCGTTAAGCCTAATGATGCTTTTGGGTATAGTCTCGAGCAGCTTCTACCTCAGGGGCAACTTCAACTTCATCGTCGGGAACCTGGTCAGGGACATAAGCTACGCAAGGTATAGGATCGAGTTCGCAAAATCAGAAGGCAATGGCGTGACCGGGCTTTTCACCAGCGAACCCACAAAGATTTGCATGGAGAGCAACGCTAAGGCCGTGCCGGTCCTGCTCTACCACGGAATAACCGATAGGCCCGATGGGGAGAACCTTCCCTTGAGCAGCTTCAAGGAACAGATGCTGATGCTCAAAAGGGCGGGCTATCAGACCGTTACTTTAGAGGAGTTCAACGAGTTCGTCAACGGCGAGAGGGATTTGCCGGACAAGTCGTTCCTTATCACTTTCGACGACGGGAGGAGGGACAGCTACTACTATGCGGACCCTGTCCTGAGGGCATTGGATTACAATGCTGTGATGTTCGTGATAACGGGCGGCGGCTATGGCGGCGAGTTCTACCTCTCTGAAAGGGAACTCAAACAGATGGCGGATTCTGGAAGGTGGAAATTGGAGTCCCATGGCGCAGTCGCGCATTTCGGCATTCCCATAGACGGCCAGGGGACAAAGGGAATCTTCTACAGCAACAAGATGTGGGTTGAGGGCGAGGGACGACTTGAGACGAACGGCGAATTCAAAAACAGGATCGAGGAGGACCTTTCCTTGTCGAAGGCTAAAATAGAAGAGACATCGAACGCAAGCGTCATAGGCCTTGCATTCCCATACGGAGATTACGGGCAGAGGGCATCTAACTACCCTGAGGTGCAGGATGTCCTGCTTCAGGCTGTCAGCTCCCATTACGGGCTGGTCTTCTACCAGTACTCGGAAAAGGGTGACTTCTACAATTACCCCAACCAGGGCACATTCATGATCAAGAGGGTAAAGATTGAGCCTTCATGGAGCACCGAAGACCTAAAGAGGATTTTTTCAATCGATACTAGTCTATCGGACATTCAAAGGGTCTGTGACTAAAGTCTATTTCCCTTATCTTCCATCAAATATAAGAATTCTATTCAGAAAATGGCAGGAACAAGCACCACCTATAGGTGAAACCGCTGAAAATTAATGGATAGCCCACGAGTATAAATTAAAGGGCATGCGAACCACCAAAGGGTCAATCAAATATTTTTTGCCGATTTTAATCACACTTCTTCCTATCATACTTCCCAGCTCGCAGGCCGCGATAATTTGCGAGCACAACTGTTGGGCGGAATGCACGGACTATAAAGTGGGTCCCTGCCTTGACAGGATACAGCACCCGGAGATTTGCCTTACTGGCGACGTCTGCTGCGAATCAAAGAGCGCCTGTTGCGGAACGAATGCTGACTGCGGCACTGATAACTGCGAAGATTGCAGCAAAAAACCTACAACATGCGATTACGGGATTTGTGGCACTAATGAAAGGCCATCCTGGAGCTGTACGGGGACTTTCCCTTCTACGTCCTGCGCATATACATGCTATTATGATGCGTCCTGCGTGGCAGTGACCACAACAACTACGACAGTGCCTGCCACCACGACGACGATGCCCTGCAATTTGGATTCAGTTTCGATAGACTCATACCCCTGTGCCTCCGGGGGATGCGACCAGGGCGAATCCATAAGGGTGATTGCCAGCTATTCGGGGCCATGCCCATCTCCTGCGTACATACAGGTTGATGCTATTAGTTATGACGGCCTTTGCAACATTCAGTCCGTAGGTGGTGACATGAAAGGTATCCAGGTGGACTGCGACACCAACTACTGCTACAAGTATTGGCCTGTGCCTTCAATACCTGAGTCGTGCTGCGGGAAGACGATGAGCGCGGGGATGGCCGGCCTTTATGGAACCACCTGGCCTCCTAACGGGAATGGGATTGTTTGGAAAAGTGCCACTGGCAGTTTCACCTTCGGTCCATGCCCGACTACGACCAGCACGAGCACTACCACGCTTCCAGCCACTACGACAACACCCCACGTGACCTCGGCGAAGATCAATGACATCCAGCCAAGGGAGTTCAACTACAACAGGAAAGTCTGGATATATTTGAAGAACGACGGCGACACTCAAAGGGATTTCATAGTCTCCGCCCCGAAGATTCCCCGTGACTGGACAATCGACGACGGGGAGTTAGACCTGGACAACGACAAAATCATTTACCTATCTCCAGGGGAGGAAGGCTCTGTCTGGTTCAACCTTAAGCCCACGTGCGACATCTTTTGTGAAACTGCGCTCTTCCCAAACCCGGAGTATGTGGGTGAATTGAAGATCACTGTTTCCAGCGACGAGAACGGCGTTTTTCCTGGAGGGGTAGAAACATTGCACACCTATATCACTTCTGTCGAGAGCCCCGCTGTCTTTGCTGAAAAGAGGATGAAAGCTTTCCACAGGTTGGCCGACGGTTGGAAGAATTCGGGTGTAGATTTCCTGCTGGAGATTTTGGACTACTTTAAGGATACTGTAATCGGGGATTATATCTCTGAAGGGATTTCTATGAGTCTTCCAGAATTGCCTTTAGTGGTGGAAATAATAAGTGAGTCGTATGATAGTCTTGAGTATGCGCAATCACTAAATGAACTCATAGACGAGACTGTGCTGATCACCAATATGACGAATGAATGGCAAAGGAATTCCGGGATATACACCGAGGGCTATTGGACCGAGGGCTTCTACAAGAAGTGGGAGCAAGGAGCGAGTTGGCAGCAGATAAGGAATGAGGTTGTGGGTCTATACAGCTCGGAGAATTATACTTACAATGTAATAGACAGCCAAAACCCCGACCATATATCGGCCGAGCTGGACTTCATGGCCCACCTAGCACTAAAGGAGAGACAGGCCCTCATGGAAGATGATGCCACGCTGGCTGAACAGTACCTGAAGAAGCAGGCTGACTTCATGAATCACTTGGATTGGGTGCCAGAGATGTTTGAAAAGTACCCGCCGGAGACACACACCTATAAGACGACAGCCAAGCTCACATCAGAAACAATTAAGCTCACGATATACGACTTGAGACAATATTACCCGTGCACGGCAATCCATTGCGGGAACAATGCGGACTGCTCCGAGGGCTCCTGCTTCTGCAATAACAACTATGCGGACTGCAACGGGAATTCCGCTGATGGGTGCGAGTCGGGTTTGCGGTGGGACATGAACAACTGCGGAGGCTGCGGGAATGTCTGCGCTTACTACCAGTCTTGCGACAGCGGGGTTTGCACAGGCACTTCCACAACCAGCACGAGCACGACTACAACCACCATGGAAACTACGACGATATTTACAACGGTCCCAACCCCGCCCCCTGCTACGACGCTTGAAACCAGCACCAGCACCACGCTACCTGCCACAACCCTTGAAACCACTACAACCACCATCCCAATCACAACCACCACGGAGCCTATGACCACAACCATACCTTCGACGACAGAGTCTACAACCACCACTACCACGACAACGACCACATCCATAGAGACCACAGAATCCACTACTATGATTCTCACAACCGAAGGGACGACGACCCTCCCAGAAACGACTACTGAGACTTCCACTACGCTTGTGACCACCACGACTGAATCCACGACCTTGCCGGAAACCACCTCCACCAGCAGTACGACCACCGTTGTGGAAACTACTGTGGCCGTTGAAACAACGACTCTACAACCAGCAACAACCTGCGGGGACGGCATCTGCGAAAATAGGGAAAATTCCACTAGCTGTTATGAGGACTGCGGGGGAGAAGAGGCAAACAAACACTTTAGTGTAATTAACATAACTGAGAACCAACCGTCAATGCTAGACTTGAAAAATGAGACAGGGGTTGTTTTGGAGATGGCCGCGAGCGGCAACTTCACCGACGCCTCTGTGAACATAACCGAACATTCTGAAAATCCGACTAACGCAAGCATAGGCGTTCCTGAATTGGGAAAGTACGTCGAGATAGACGTGGCTGAAGCACTGAATGAAAATCTGTCATGGGCAATCATCAGAATCTACTACACGGATGACGAGTTGGTTCAAAAGGGAATTGAGGAATCCACCTTGAGAATCTACTATTACAACGGCTCTGATTGGACTCCATACAATCCTCCGTATGGGAATGTATCTCTCACCGAGAATTACGTATGGTGCAACACAACCCACTTCAGCCTTTATGGTGTGTTCGGCTTGGACAATGGAACATCCACGACGACCTCTTCTTCGACAAGCACCACAACCCAGCAGATAGTTACTACGACGGCTTCGTCTGGGGGCGGCGGTGGAGGAGGGGGCGGGGGAGGCGGAACTGCACAGACAACCACTACAATTTCCACTACCACAGCAATCCCTGCCTTAAAGGAGAAAGGAGAAACAACTACAATCATTGAGACAACGATAACCTTGCAGGAAGAAGGGAAATCTGTGATTCCCACAGGGAGGCTCGTTCTCCCAGGAAAGGCCACATTTGGTGTCGTTATCGTGATATTCTTGATTATTTTAGTTATTGCTGTTTCAAAATACGCAAAAAACAAGGGAAAATTCTCCTATCATTTCAGAAAAGACTCTTTGTATCCCTGAAATTGGAGATGTGAGAGCAAAATACCTATATATCCATATTCATACAATCTTTAAGGCGATAAAGCGGTGTTTCTATGGACAGCGTGATAAAGACGGAAGGGCTGACGAAGATATACAACCAAGGCGAGGAGAACGAAGTGGATGCGGTCAAGGACATAAACCTGGCCGTTAAAAAGGGGGATTTCGTCTCGATAATAGGACCTTCGGGCAGCGGGAAGAGCACGCTGCTCCATCTCCTGGGGTGCCTGGACAGGCCGACATCCGGTAAGGTGTTCATCGACGGCATCGACTCCTACGCGCTTTCCGACAACGACCTGGCAAGGATAAGGAGGGAGAAGATAGGCTTCGTCTTCCAGAAGTTCAACCTGATACCCCTGCTGACGGCTGTCGAAAATGTTGAGATGCCGCTCATCCTGAAGGGGGTGGGGAAGGAAAAGGCAAGAATTAAGGCCATGGAGATACTTAAGGTGATCGGGCTGGCGGACAGGGCGAACCACAAGCCGGGGCAGCTCTCTGGTGGCCAGCAACAGAGGGTTGCGATAGCGAGATCCCTAGCGAACGACCCGCAGATTATACTCGCGGACGAGCCTACGGGAAACCTGGACACGAAGACCGGGGCGGAGATAATAAAGCTGCTCAAGGATCTAAACAAGAAGGGCATCACCTTGGTCATAATAACCCATGACATTTCAATCTCGAGGCTCGCGCACAAACAGATAAATCTTAAGGATGGTAAAGTAGTAGGGGAGTGAGAATTATGAAAAGGCTGCTTCTTTTGGCGGTGATTATGCTTTTACCAGTGATAGTGGGGGCTTCAACAAACTCGCCGATATTATCGGCCGAGACCGTTTTCACCAACCCCTACCCGCTTGAGCCGGGTAGCGAGGCGATGGTGACGGTGGTGGTGAGCAACAACGGGTCTGAGGCCGCGAGCGGCGTGACCATCGAGATGAGGCCTGTATATCCTTTCACCCTCTTGGAGAACGGGGTTAAGAGCATAAGCCTAATTAACATAGGTTCCGAGAGGCAGATGGACTACAAGATTTTTGTGGACAGTTCCGCCGTGTCATCCACGTACGAGATTCCTCTGATAATAAAATACGGAAACTCCCAACTCGAGAAGAAGGTAGAGTTGACTGTCCAGGGGGTGCCGAAGCTTAACCTCGCTGATGTGAGGACGGGGACCGCCACTCCGGGGAGCGAGGAGACCGTGACGGTGGAGCTGGAGAACATAGGGACGGGGAAAGCCAAGAGGACAAGGGTTGTACTGAGCTCCTTCGGGTCTGACATAAAGCCTATGCTGGCCGGGGGAAACGTGTACCTTGACGATTTGAATCCGGGGGAAGTCTCGGAGGTCGAGTTCAAGGTCCTTGTGAGCCAAGATGCGGAGTATGGGGTCTACACAGGATACGTCAATGTGACATACGAGGACGAGTCAGGAAACGAACTACAGAGGCAGTTCCAGGTTGGGATACTGGTCGGCGGTGAGCCTGAGCTGCAGGTCGTGAAGAGCGAGATAGACCAGAAGAACGGGGAGTTGAAGGTGGAGGTAATCAACATCGGCTCCACCGAGGCGATTGGGATAAAGGGCGAGCTGTATGTCAAGGACGAGTTCTTCGACGTGGACTACGTCACCTCGCTGAAGATCGACAAGAAGTCGACGCTGAAGTTCAAGATTCCGCAGGGCATCGAGGTTGCTGAGCTAGCTCTATCGTACAAAGGGCCCGACAATGCAAGATTCGAGCAAACGGAGAGCATCGCATGGACCAAGGTAAAGGCGAACTACACCGTGGCGATAATAGTTGTTGCCGTGATATTGTTCCTTGTCCTGAGGAAGAGGGTTGGTAAAATCCTTTTCAGGGGAAAGAGAAGGTAATTAGAAACGAAGATATCCCTAACATTGAGATCAAAGTGACAAATAGGGTAGCCTATTCAAGCTAAGAAAGTTTGAGAAAAAAATAGTTATACCTTAAAACCAAACAATTGTCATGATTGCAAAGGTGAATGTTGAGGGTGAGGTTAGAAAGCTCGATAAGCCTTGGTCCCCAGTTGATTTAGCAAAAGTAAACAACCAAGTCATTAGGCTAGCTAGGTTAGAAGGGGAGTTCCACTGGCATAAGCACACCGATGAAGACGAACTTTTCTATGTTTTCAAGGGTGAAATTGTTATTCAACTTAGAGATCAACCCAACATTAGATTGAAAGAGGGGGAAATGGCAGTAATACCGAAGAATGTTGAGCACTGTCCTAAGAGTATAAAAACTTCCTATGTTTTATTGTTTGAGCCCTTTGTGCTGAAAACCAAGGGGGACTGAGAAGACGCAAATATGCTAACCTGGTATGAAGAAGAGTACCAGCCCTATAAAGATTATGGCGCCGGCCAAAATCCACCCCGCTATGATGAGCGGGGGCAGAATAATCAGGATGAAGCTCAATCCAAGGCCGACGAGTATGCCAAAGACTATTATGAGGATTCCGATTAGCCTGCCGAATATCAGCCTCAGGCCGATGAGGAATGCTATGAAGGTCGCTGTTGACGATATTGGAAAATTCAGCTGCGGGACAATCCTTCCGATGAAAGGCAATGATACGAGGGCTAGTCCTATCAGCATGCTCAAAAGCCTTGACAAGCAACCACCTAAAAATATATTTGTCGCAGGGGTTATTAACTTTGTTTGACCGCTGGAAGAATCTGCTCAAGTATGCGGAAAGCATTGGGTTGGGGAGCAGGAATTACAAAATCGTGCCTGTTTAACTGCCCAAAAAAAGTATAAATACTTGCTAAAACTACTATGTTTGAATTCTAGGTGATAGAGTGGTAAAATATTTGGAAGATGACGAGGAAGATGAGGAAGAGGAAGACACCGATTTCGAAGACCAAAATGTTGAAGACGAATGGTGAATTGTTTTTAATTTTTGATTTTATTTTTTCCGTGATTTTTCTGATGCGAACAAAAGATATACTTGCCCTACCTAATTTATTCAGGTGAAGCTATGAAATGCGAGAGCTGCGGCATGCCGATGGGTAAGCCTGAAGACTATGGTGCTGGCAAAGTCGGCAACAAGTACTGCAGATATTGCACAGACCCTAAAGGGAACTTGAAGAGTAGGGAAGAGGTTAGAAGGGGGTGGGCACAATTTGTGATGAAAACCACCGGCAAGTCCCAGGAAGAAGCTGAAAAGAGCATTGACGCTGAGATGAAGAGGATGCCCGCTTGGAAAAGTTAGTTATTTCCTCAAAGCCTTTATTTCCTTTCTTATCTCCTTGAGGGTTTCCTCGAATATCCTGTCTATCTTCTTCTTCCATTGAGGCGGCGTGACGAACTCGTCGTGCAGGCTGAAGTACTTGTCTACCAACTCGTTGAACCTCGACTCGGCCTCCTCGAAGGCTGGCGACTCGGCGAACTTCTTTATCAGTGGCTGCCTGTTCCCACGCAGGTATGTGAGGTAGAAAGTCAGAATCTGCTCGTCCCTGTTTATGCCGAATGAGTCGAACCCTGTACCAGCGGCGGGCTTCCCGAAGACGTTGAACAGCCTCTCATACTTCTCCAGGAACATGTTGTCCTTGTAGCCGGCCTCCTTCTGCGGGTCTATCCCGAGTGAAGTCAGGAATACGAAGATTCTCGCGCACTTCGAGCAGTCGGCGCACCATCTCTTGTCCTTTGCAGCCTCTGTCTCCGCCCAGCAGGACATCAAGTACCTCAGGTTCTTTTCATACCTGTGCTTCAGCACTGCGAGTATTGCCAGCTCATAGAGCCCCTGAAGGAACGTAGTCGTATAGACCTCGCCCTCCGAGAGCGCCTGCGTCAATATCGAGAGCTCCTCAGTCGCCTGGTCGGACTGCTCGTAGTCCGGGACGACCTTCATGTTGTCCTTGTCGTAGAAGAAGTCGTTGCAGCTGGCCTCATTGGAGAAGACTATGTATCCCGCCTTCCTGTGGTATGCGAAGGGCAATGAAAGCAAGGCCCAGGACGTCAATGCCAACTCCCATCCGAACCATCCTTCCCCGAACTCCCTCAGGCTCCCGAGCGGGTTCTCGAGGTAATAGACCTTCTCCTTCTGCTCCCTGCTGAACTTTTTAATCAGATTGAGCTTATGCCTCCTGGCGTATTCCTCAGTCGGCTCGTTGAAGTACACAAGAGTCGGGTTGAGCCCTATCTCTTTGGCCAGGTTGTAAGTCAGGAAGCTGTCCTTCCCGAAAGTGAATGGTATGATTATGTTCTCATCGACCGTCTCCGGGAATACCGGCGGCACGTCCTTGGTCTCGGAGAAGCGGGCCCTCGAGTTAATCATCGTCTTTAGTATAGGGAATACTGTGGTCCCCCTCCTCCCCTTGCACAGGTACCAGTAGGCCGGGAGGAACCTCATGAAGCACTGGCTGGCCCAGGAATAAGAATGTGGGTAGCTTGTGTTGTACTCCAGGCGGACGTTGCCCTTCAGCAGGAACGGCAGGTGCGCGGTGAATATGTAGGTTATGTTGTCGACGAGCTTTACCTTGTTCTCCTTTGGGTAGTCCTTCCATATCGAGTTCGGGTACTTTATCTCGAGGTCCCTCTTCATCTGGTTGGAGGTTATCTTTATCCTGACGCCGCTGCCGGTGTTCTTCCCCTGTATCTTTATCGGCACCTCCCTCTCGTGCCAGGCCCTCCACTTCCTGGAGTTGCCGTTCTTATGGCTGAGCGAATTGGGAATTATGTTCTCCAGGTTGTTGTTCTCAGAATAAGAGTTCTGATTATTTGGCGGCTCTTCCTCCTGCTTCACCCTTGATTCACTCCTTCAATTTGTTTGATTTTGGTATTCTTCACCCTTTGCATTGCCGAGCCGAGCATCCTGAGTATCATCTCGCTGTAGGTCATGCCAGCCGCATAGCATGACTTCGGAAAACGAGAGTTCTCCTTGGGGTCTGGCATCAGGCCGGGTATCGGGTTGACTTCGATGACGTTCGGGACTCCTTTACTGTCGAGGCGGATGTCCACCCTGCCGAAGTCCAAGCAGTCCAAGGCGTTGAAGGCGTCTATCGCCATCTTCTTTATCCTATCTTCAAGCTTCTTGCCAATCTTCGCAGGGCAAAAAACCATCTCTATTTCGCTGCCGGGAGAGTCCCAAACCCACTTCACCTCATAGCAATCGAACCTAGGGACCCCTGGTGGTAATTTGTCGAAAGCCAGTTCAACTATCGGCATCGCTTCAGGGGGGTTGCCAATCAAAGATACCGTGAACTCCCTGCCGTCCAGGAATTCCTCGGCTATCGCCGGCTCATTGTAGTTCTTGTTTATGAAGTCGACCCTCCTCCTGAGCTCTTCCTGGTTCTTGACCAGCGACTTTTCTGTTATGCCCTTGCTGGAGCCCTCGCTGTTCGGCTTAACGATCAAAGGAAATTTCATTCCCTTCTTCAGCGGTTCGTCGGATGATTTGAAAAGCTGGAATTTGGGTGTGGGAATCTTATTATAGGAAAGGATCTCCTTGGTCCTGGCCTTGTCTAGGCCTATAGCCAAAGTTAATATCCCGGACCCTGTGTAAGGTATCCTAAGCATCTCGAGCATCGCGGGTATGTGCGACTCCCTGCTCTCGCCGTGGTAGCCTTCAGCCATGTTGAAGACGAAGTCCAGTTTGGAGTCTCTCAGCTTCTCGTAGGCTTTGTCGTCAGCCTCTATCAGGACGACCTCGTGGCCACCGGACTGTATCGCCTCCTTTATGGTGTTAATGGTGTCCATGCTGTCGAACTCCGCGTACTTGTCGGTGTTGCCCTCTCCCCTTGCGTAGGCCTCAGGGAATGGATTGAATGCGAGACCTATTCTCATATTGTGCATCGACCTAACTTCATTTCAGAAGTATACAGAAAGTTTTCCATGCCAAAAGGGACCTCTAAAGTTGCTCATGCAAATTGAATTTTCCATTTTCCTTTTTTCTCCCCTTTGAAATTCAATAAAATAATAATATACAGGGTATGTATTTAAAGTTATTTTTTGACGGGCTTCTTCCTGAGTATTAACATCAAGCTTCCCACGAAGACCAGCGCCAACGTTATGTAGAGTGCGGAGACTGACAGGCCGTCTATGGAAACGAGGTGGGCTTTCATAGAATGGTTTGTGGCCAGATATAGAAGGGACAAGCTTGAAGCGATGCTGATGATTATCGGAAGGGGTTTCTTGGCCAAAGGTTTGTCTTCCTTACCGTTAAGGTATGCTGGGACATGCTCCCTAGACCTCTCGACGGCCTTCTCCGAATACCTTACAACCCTCTGAGCATACAAGTCCATCACTGAAGAATCGACCCCGTCCTGGAACTGGAGGTTGTAAAGTACGTGCAGCGCCTCATCGAGACTCTCAATCTCTTTGGGCTCAAGTAGATTGTAAGCCCTTGCGGCAGTTGAAATGAAGCGACCGACATACTCTATCGAACCTGCCTGCCTCCTCTTGTCGTATATCTTGGGTATCCCGTCCGCTGACATGAGGTCTTTCCTAACCTCAGTCTCGTTGTATGGCCTGTGTGGTTGAGAGGAAGTCTCTGGCGTCTCCCTCTGAAGCTCGAAGTTCAGCTCGTAGAGCCTCCTCCTCAATTCGCTCAGTGTTGGGCTTCCGTCCCCTTCAGCCATATGACCACAGCCTTACAATAAGTTATTCGTTTTGTGACTATTAAGATTGCGCTTCCAAAAATTGGAATTAATTTTACATTCAAATCCGGAGGGCTATGGATACAAATGGGTTAAGAGCAATATCATAACAGATAAAATTTAAAGGCAAAAATCAAAATCACGTTATGAGAGACAGCTATGAAAATTACCCCCTGTGGATTGTGATAGTTACCGCTGTTTTCTCGCTCTCATCTTATATCGCCGGGTCGCTCTTATTATCTCGTCTCGGGAGTCTTTGGTTAGTAGTCTACCTGCTCTACATCTTATTTCTCGAGTTGCGGTTATTGAGAGGCAGCTGTGTGAACTGTTACTATTTCGGGAAGACTTGTGCCTTTGGCAAGGGAAGGTTGAGCTGCCTGCTATTCAGAAAAGGGGACACTAAAAAGTTTGCCCACACGAAAATAACCTGGAAGGATATAATTCCAGATTTCCTAGTGACCCTAGTCCCAGTGATTGCCGGGATTGTAATCTTGATAAGGAGCTTCAGTTGGTTGGTGTTGGGTCTAGTAGTGTGGTTGTTTTTAGCCACTTTTGTCGGCAATGCGGTGATTAGAGGTCAGCTGGCTTGCAAGTATTGTAAACAAAGAAAGATTGGTTGCCCAGCAGAAAAACTATTCAATAAAAGCAAGAAATAAGTTTTTTCCATTACTTCTCCGTCTTAATTCGTGATTGGAAAGGCAGTCGTAAAAATTAATATCCCGAAAACTGTAGCACAGCCACTAATTCCTTAGTGACTTTTCAACCTTCCTTTGCCGTACAGGCTCCTCGCTTCCTCGAGTGTCTCCGGCGATCCGATGTCCCACCACTTTTCAATTGGGTAGGCGTATACGTCCGTCTCCCTGACAAGCCAGTGTATGAAGTCCCCCGCCCTGTCCATGTTGTTGCCTTCAAGCTGGTACCTCCTCATCAAATCAATGACAGCCTCAGGGAAGAAATAGATGAGCGTGGATATTAGTGTGGATGGTGGGTTCTCCGGCTTTTCGATGAGCTCCGTTATTCTAGAACTCTCATCGACCGTCACCACGCCGAACTTCTTCGCCGATTCAATGCTCCCAACATCGTAGGTGCAAATGACCGGCTTGCCTGAATCTGAAAAATATTTGTATGGCCCTAGGAGTGAGTCCTCAAAGAGGTTGTCCCCACCAAGGACAAGGAGATCCTGATAAAGCCCAAGATCGTTGATGGCGAAAAGGACGTCACCCATAGTACCAAGCCTGTCCTCGTTACTTGCAGTTCTGTCGTTCAGAACGGTAAGTCCTCGGTATCTTTCCCTCTCCGCCCACTCGGAAAACTGACCGAAAAATTTTTGGTTGGTTACTATGACTACCCTCTCGACCTCAGGGATTTCGTAAACCTTCTCCAGCACATAGTCCAAAATCAACCTTCCCTGAACATCTATAAGGTGCTTTGGCCTCCCTTTCGCCTCATCCCCAAGCCTTGTCGCATAGCCGGCAGCGGGGACTATCACATCCATGCATTAATAGAGTAGCTTAACAGATTAATTCATTTCGAATTTGGTTGGAAATTAATGGTGGTTTGAAACTGTTTTAAATACCAAAAACAATTTTTCTTAATGAGAAGGGCTGTTTTGTTTGTGTTGTTCCTGTTGATTGCGGCGACTTCACCGGCCCAAGCCAAATCTTACAGCTATGACAACATACAGACGAACCTCACGTTCATGGAGAACGGGTCCGTGCTGGTCGAGCAAACGAGGAACTACGATTTCCAGGGGGATTTCTCCTGGGCGTACATCGAGCTGAAGAAGAGCGGAGCCGATGATGTAAAAGTCATAACGGTTAAAGATGTCGGGAGTAACCTTGTGCTTCCCTTCACGGTGGCCGACAGCTCCGGAAGCGTAACGGTGAACTGGCAGTATAGCGCGCACTATGAAAACAAAGTGTTCCTGATAGTGTACGTTATAGACGGTTCGGTCAAAAGGTACGAGGATGTCGCCGAGTTCTATTGGAAGGTAATAGAGGATGAGCATGAACCTATAGAGTACCTTGAGACCAACATATACCTTCCGCGAGAGTCGCCGAACATATTCAAGGTATTCGTGCACAGCCAAGGGGAGAATGGTAATCTAGCCTTTTCCGAAGACAACAAGTCATCTATGTTCACTCTTGGGAATATCCCCAGGGACACTTTCGTGGAGTCCAGAATCTTGATGGAGCCTTCAGTATTTCCAAACGTCAAAGCGGAAAACAAAGCCATGTACGAAAAAATCCTTAATGACGAGAAGAAGATTTTCAGGCCGAACACACTTGTACTCCTTCTTGTTGTTGCATTCATTGTGCCGATACTTTACATAATTCTCGTGGTCGGCTTCCTCATCCACTTCTATCTGAAGTACGGCAGAGAGCCGAAGGTCGAATATGACGGGGTCTACGAGAGGGAACCGCCAATGGGCATACCTCCGTTCGCTCTAGGCTGCCTTATGGACCCTTCGGTCAGCATCCAGACAAGCGCTAAAGGCCTGATAGCTACGGTGTTCGACTTTGCCGTGAGGAGCTTCATCACAATTAACGAAGAGGAGAGGAAGGGTATTTTGGGGATTGGGAAAAAGACTGTGCACAAGTTTGCCCTGACCAAGAAGGGGAAGGACCCAAAAATAAAGGACAAGATGACAACTTTCGAGTACAAGGTGTTCTCACTCTTCTTCAGAAAAATATCAGAGGACGGGGAAAGCGTTGACACGGAGCAGATAAGGGAGTGGACGATGAAGAACAGGAGCTTTAGGGCCCAATTGACCAACATGGGTAAGGAGGTCAAGTCATGGTTCGAAAAAAACCACTTCGACATATACGCCAAGGACAGCGTGAAGGCGAGGAACAAGTTCCTCGTGATACTGACTGTCATGTCGGTCATAGGTTTCGTCCTAGGTGGATTCCTGGTCTTCTGGCTCTATCTGATATCCTTCATATCGACCCTCCTGTTCTCCGCCTCGATATACAGGAGGACACCGGACTCGGCGCTGCAGTTCAAAAAATGGAAGGCGTTCAGGAAGTTCATGACCGACTTCACCGACATGAAGAACGCGCCAAAGAACCTGCTCTACATATGGGACCGATACCTGGTCTATGCCGTCGTCCTAGGTGTGGCTGAGAAACTTCTTGAGAATCTTAAGGACTTTGTTACAGAGAGCAACCAGAAGATAATGGCACCGGTCTGGTACCACAGCGTCTCGGGAATTTACACCGGCACTTTAACGCCGTCTGCCTTCTCATCACTGTCACACAGCCTGTCGAGCAGCATCAGCAGCATAACAACAAGCTCGGCCGCCTTCAGCACTTCAAGCTCGCATGGTGGTGGTTTCTCCGGAGGGGGTGGTGGCGGTGGAGGGGGCGGAAGTTCTGGAGCAGGCTAAGGGAAAAGCAATATTTTTTAAAAAAACTCACAGGACTTTGACGTAGTCGTTTACCAACTTAACCACAGCTTTCTCGTCCAGCTCAGCCCTGTCTATATGCCTCTGAGGGTTGAAAGGAACGGAATTGACGACCAACGTTAACCCATTTATCGTCTTTTCGACTCGGAGCTTCACGAGTGGCTTCCCGTCTGCCGCTTCCCTCACGTAAGTCTCCCTGGGGAAGTATTTCATCGTCCCGTCGAAGCCCCATATCAGGCCGGCGTCGGGAGTTTCAGAAAGCGCAAACCCCAATTTCTCAAGCTCGTTCTTAATCTCAAGCGATATCAAATTTCTCTCCTCCGTTGGAACCATTTCATCAGACATGACAAATAATATCGTAGGAGTTAAATAAATCCTTTTGTCCCATGAACTAGCCCGCCTTTTTCATGTGCCCATTGTTCTGAAGGTTGTACCTCTTCATGGCCGAGTCCAGTATGTTGCATATGAGCTGCTCGTAGCTCCATCCGTATGTCTCCGCCGAGAATGGGAGCAGAAAGTCTGGGCTTATCCCGGCTATCGGGTTGAGCTCGATGACGTTGAACTTGCCGTCCTTGTCCTGCCTTATCTCCATCCTGCACCAATCCCTGCAGTCGAGGGCCTTGAACGCCTTCAGCGCCATCCTTCTTATTTGACTCTCCATGTTCCTGTCTATCCTCGCCGGGCAGACTGCTGAGGATTCTGACTTCGTCTCAAGGTTGCTTGTGTCCACGCCCATGTTCTTGAGCTTCTCCACCACTGGTTCGTCTGGATGGAAAACGTTTATCTTGGGCTTTCCCTCGGGGACTTTGTCGAACATGAACTCTATTATCGGGAGAACCAAGGGCTTGGAGCCGTTGTTGTAGTTCCCTATCACGGAAACCGTGAACTCCCTCCCGTCCAAATACTCCTCTACCAGCACAGGCTCGGAATATGTCTTCATCAGGAAGCTCACTCTCTTTTTCAGGTC
>Ga0154846_111_pt9 | contig 17103 bp, 29 predicted proteins | sample Rifle2008BG16ft_FD_105574 | JGI IMG/M metagenome (GOLD analysis project Ga0154846, IMG submission 105574) | Candidatus Micrarchaeota archaeon RBG_16_49_10
AGTGGGGTGTGAAGTTCTATCTTGGGTCGAACTGCGAAGACATTATAATCGGTAAAGAAAAGGTTGAAGTGGCTTCGCTTGAGGCCAAAACTGTCGTCCTTGCCTGCGGGTCTAACAGTGGACTCGTCGAGAAGTTGGCCGGCGACTCGGTCAAAAAGTACCTGATAGGGTTCGAGTTCGTCGGTAGGGGGATAAAGCCAAAGGATCCAAAGTACTACGAGGTTTTCTTCAACCACAACATCTCACCGGGGTATTGTGTGTGGATAGCGCCAATAGATGAGGAGGTCTCGCACGTAGGGCTCTGCAGGCATTTCCCATGCAAGGCGGACATAAAGCAAGACATTCTGGACTTCTTCAAAGGTAGGTTTAACGACATACAAATAGATGAGGTAAGATCCAACCTAATTCCAATCTCAGGTCCCATAAAGAAGACGTTCGGGGACAGGTTTCTCATAGTTGGCGATGCGGCAGGGCAAATCGGGTCACTTGCGGCTGGCGGGATATTTTACAGCCTAAACATAGGTAAAATTGCAGGTGAGGTGCTTTCTGAAAATATAGGTAACCCGTCGGAGGAGAGCTTATCCGAATACGAGAGAAGATGGAAAAAGGAATACGGTGAAAGCCTTGACAGAGAACTTTTAGGCAGAAAAATCTTCGACAACATAGACTCCAACGAGGAACTCGAGGATTTCATGAGCCTATTTGAATATAGAGGCACGCTGGACGAGATTGTAAAAATAGCGAATGAAACATTCAAGAGCAACAAGATACCCATCATGCACATAATGCAGTACATATTCAACCATATGGTCTCCAACCCAAAAAAATCCATGAAAGTTGTGGAGGATTTGATGGTCTCGGAAAGATGAAAACAAATATTAATCCTATTTTTATCCTTTTAGAACTTTTTTAACCGAATTAAACAAAAAATAAAGTTATTTGAATTTTTAAGCCTCTGATATAACCGCTAATCCCATTTTAAACGAAAATTTAAGTTAAAAGGGGAGATAGAAATAAAATGAAAAACATTATAAAGATTTGCACCAATATTCATTGAGTGAATGTAAATGGTTAGGCATAGTAAGCCCCGTGCGGGGTCGCTGCAGTTCTGGCCCAGGAAGAGGACCAAGAGAATATACCCCAGCATCAGCCATTGGCCCGAAAGTGCAGAGCTTGGGTTCCTCGGCTTCGCCGGCTATAAGGCTGGAATGACGCACATCACCATCATCGATAACAGGAAGAACTCCACCACGAAGGGTGATGAGATTTCTGTTCCTGTCTCCGTCCTTGATTGCCCCCCTCTTTCTGTCCTCGGTTTCCGCTTCTATAAAAAATCCCAGAACGGGATTGCAACCTTCTCCGAAGTCTTTGACGCCAAAGCCATAGACGACAAGAACCTGAAAAGGAAGGCCAGGCTGAAGGCCGGCTCGGGTTTCGGGAAGGTGGAGAAGGACTTGGAGTCTATAATGAGGATAAGAGCCATAGTGAGCACCAACCCAAAAAGGTCTGGGCTCGGCAAGAAAAGGCCTGAAATCTTCGAGATAGAGGTCTCGGGCAAGGACGCTTCAGAGAAGTTAAAGTTCTGCAAGGAGAAGCTCGGGAAGGAGCTGAAGGTGTCCGATGTTTTCAAGGAGGGTGAATACATAGACGTCACTGCCGTAACCAAGGGCAAGGGCTTCGAGGGGCAGGTGAAGAGGTTCGGCGTGAAGAGGCAGAACAGGAAAAACCTCAAGAAGAGGAGGCACATCGGCACTTTGGGGCCGGAGGGTGTCAGGAGGATACTCTACACAGTCCCCATGGCCGGGCAGCTCGGCTTTTTCAGGAGGTCGGAGTACAACAAGAGGATAGTCAAGATGGGGGAAAAGGGTAATGATGTTACGCCGAAGGGCGGGTTCAAAAATTACGGTGTGGTGAAGGATAACTATGTTCTTTTGGAGGGTTCGGTCCCAGGGCCGAGGAAGAGGTTGATAGTCCTCCGCTCACCCGCAAGGGCGCCAGACGTCAAAGTCTTGAAGCCCGAGATAAAGCATATCACTATGTGATTTCCATGAAAGCCAACGTTCTTGATCTCAACGGAAAGCCGAAATCCCAGATAGAGCTGCCGGCCATATTCAAGGTGCCGGTCAGGCCCGATGTCATAAAAAGGTCCTATCTTGCCTTGGAGTCCCATACCAGGCAGCCTTATGGATCGGACCCGATGGCAGGCCTTAGGACATCTGCGCACTACCACGGTAAAAGAAGGGTGAGGTACACGATGATGATGGTGAACAAGGCTAGGAGGCCCAGGCTTCACAGGACATCCACCAACATGATGTGGAGGGTGAGGAGGATACCCAGCAGCGTGAAGGGCAGGAGGGCGCACCCGCCGCTCATCGAAAAGGTCTGGGACCAGAAGATAAACGACAAGGAGAGGAGGCTGGCATTGAATTCCGCCTTCGCTTCCACAGTCAGCCATGATTTTGTCTGCTTGAGGGGCCATATCATTGGGGAGATAAAGCTCCCGATAGTCGTGGAGGACGACATCCAGAAGCTGAAGAGGTCCAAGGAGATAGAGCAACTATTGAGCAAGCTAGGGCTGGAGAAAGAGCTCGAAAGGGTGAAGGAGAAGAAAGTAAGGGCAGGGAAGGGGAAGATGAGGGGCCGAAAATACAAGAGGAAGGTTGGGCCTCTGATAGTGGTAGGCGAGGACAAGGGCATCAAGAACGCAGGGAAGAACTTGGCTGGCGTCGAAGTCAAGAACGTGAAGAACGTTTCGGTGAAGGACTTGGCTCCCGGGGCTTCGCCTGGCAGGCTGACGATATACTCCAAGTCCGCAATAGAATATTTGAAGGGGAGTTGATATGGACGCTTTCAGGATACTCACAAATCCGCACAAGACCGAAAAGAGTATAAGCCTTGTCGAGACGGAGAACAAGATCGTATTCATCGTCAACAGGAAGGCCGAGAAGGCCGACATCAAGAAGGCCTTTGAGCAACTCTTCAACGTCAAGGTGGAAAAGGTCACGACGCTGATCACCCGCGACGGGAGGAAGAAGGCTTTCGTGAAGCTGCACCCGGATTATTTGGCCGCTGATGTGGCCGCCAAGTTGGAAATGGTTTAGGTGTGAGAGATGGGAAAAAGAATCATCCAGAGGGCGAGGGGAAGGGGAGGACCTAGGTACAGGGCCCCGTCCCACAAGTACGCCGGGAAAGTGCAGTACTACACTCCCAAGGAGACGGCTGACGGCTTGGTGGTAGACATAATTCATGATCCGGGAAGGAATGCCCCTTTGGCCGTGGTGAAGTACCCGGACAAGACTGTCAAGCTCAACGTAGCCTTCAAGGGATTGAAGGTCGGTGACCATTTCACTTACAGCGCAATTGGCCCTGGAGGCATACTGCCTCTGGGGGAAATCCCAGAAGGAGAGAGGGTCTATGGAATAGAGACTTTCCCTGGCTCCGGGCCGAAGATTTGCAGGAACTCTGGGAGCTTCGCGACGATAGTCACCAGAATAAAGAACAAGACGAGGGTCAAATTCCCTTCGGGGAAGATGAAGGAGCTGAACAGCAAGTGCCTGGCGACGATGGGAGTCCCAGCTGGCGATGGCAGGACTGAGAAGCCGTGGGTAAAGGCCGGGAAGAAGTGGTATGCGAAGCAGTCGAGAGGGAAGCTTTACCCTGTCGTCAGCGGCGTCAAGATGAACCCGGTGGACCATCCGTTTGGAGGTAAGACCAAACCAGGTATTCCCAAGTCAGTCTCGAGGCACGCACCGCCAGGCAGGAAGGTGGGGGCGCTGGCTCCAAGGAGGATGGGCAGGAGGAAGAGAAATTAGTTAAGTTTTTCTTCCAATATTATCAGAGGTAACGGTCATGGCGAAAGAAATACTGTTCAAGGGTAGGAAGCCGGAGGAATTGAGGGCCCTCGGCCTAGAGGATTTCTCCAAGCTCATCCCAAGCACGGAGAGGAGAAGGATCAGGAGGGGTTTCACGGACAGGCAGAAGAAGCTGCTGTCCGATATAAAGAAGGACCCGGAGAAGTTCCACAAGACGCACGAGAGGGACATGGTCATAATCCCCGAGATGCTCGACGCCAACCTGGGAATCCACAACGGCAAGGAGTTCGTCCACATAAAGATAAAGCCGGAGATGCTGGGCCACAGGCTGGGTGAGTTCTCGATGACAAGGAGGAGGGTCAAGCACTCCGACCCCGGTGCCGGGGCGACAAGGGGTAGCAAGCACGTCCCTCTTAAGTAGGTGTGGTTTATGGTTAAAAAATCGGCTAGCGCAAGAAGGCCTTTGGCGAAGGTTTCGAGGAAGGATTCCATCCTTCTGTTTAAGCAGCTGAAGAACAGGCCGGTCGCCAAGTCGAAGGCCTTCCTGGAGCAGCTGGTCTCAAGGAGGAAGAACATAGGCGGCAGGTATTACCCGAAGTTGTCGCAGGAAATCATCGCCCTGCTGAAGGATGCCGAGAAGAATGCGGAGGCCAAAGGTATGGACCCCGAGAGGCTCTTCGTCAAGACTGCGAAGGTGAGCAAGATATTCAAGTTCTACCTGCCGAAAAGCAGGTTCAGCCACAGGGGAAAGATTGCGAAGATATGCGACCTAAATGTGGAAGTCGAGGAGAGATGATGGCGATAGAGAAGTTTTTCATCAAGGAAGGCATAAGGGAGGCTGAGATAGAGGAATACCTGGCCAAGAAGTTCGAGAGGGCGGACTACAGCAGGGCTGAGATCCAGAGGACGCCGCTCGGGACAAGGATAGTTGTCTATGTGAACAAGCCAGGCCTCGTCATCGGCAAGTCCGGGAGGATCATAAAGGACTTGACAGAGGACATAAAGACCAGATTCCAGCTGGAGAACCCCATGCTGGATGTGAAGGAGATTGACAGCCCGTACCTGGATGCCCAGGTGGTCGCGACGAGGATAGCCAAGAGCATCGAGAGGGGATCCTTCTACAAGAAGACGGTGAACTTCTACCTGCAGGAGATAATGAGGGCAGGCGCGATAGGGGTTGAGATAAAGGTGGGCGGAAAGCTGGGAGGCGAGAGGGGAAGGTTCCAGAAGTTCAGGGAAGGTTACATAAAGCACAGCGGGTATTATGCTGATAACTTGCTCCAGAGGGGGATGGCGACAGCCAAGGTCAAACTTGGGATAATAGGTGTGCAGGTAAGGATACTCACTCAGTACCCCGACGACCTCTCGATAAAGAGAAGCGTGATGGAGCTGACAGCCCCGAAGGAGGTTGAGCCTACCGTGAAAGTCGAGGCCCAGCCCGAGGCTGAGAAGCCTAAGAAAGAGGAGAAGGCAGAAAAAGCTCCTAAAGAGGTTGAAAAGGTCAAGAAAACTGTTAAAAAGGCTAAAAAGGTTGTAAAAGATGTTGAAAAGCCTGAAAAGAAGGCCAAAGCTGAAAAGGTGAAGGCCGAGAAGAAGGAGACCAAGCCGAAGAAAGCTAAAAAGGCTGTCAAGGCTGGAAAGAAGGCCGTCAAGCCTAAAAAGAGTGGTAAAGTTGAGAATAAAAGAGATAAGGAAGCTAAAGCCTGACGATCAGGACAAGAAGCTCAGGGAGCTCAAGCTGGAGCTGCTTAAGGAGAAGGGCAACATAGAGATGGGCGGCAACATCAAGAACCCCGGAAGGATAAAGGTGATAAGGAAGGACATAGCCAAGCTCAACACCCTGAAGGCCGAGAGGCTGAAAAGCAAGACGACAGGCAAAAAGTGAAGATATTTATTCTCTTGAGTTTTAAATTCTATTAAGGTTTGGAGGATATCGGATAAATGAATGGAAATCTCTGTCCTAAATGTGGTTTGCCCTTGGATCTTTGCACCTGCGAAGTCCGTGAGAGGGAAGAGAAGGCAGTGAAAGTCTACACGACGACCAGGAAGTTCAAGAAGCCTGTGACCATCATAGAAGGCCTAGACAAAAACCAGGGAAAGGATATTCTGAAGCACCTGAAGAGGAAGCTTGCATGCGGCGGCTCCTTCAAGAACGAGCACATAGAGCTTCAGGGGAACCACAAGAGCCAGATAAAGGATTTGCTGGTGAAAATAGGGTTTGACGCCGACCAGATAAACATAAATTAGACTTTTTAAATCGCCGAACCCAAATTCTAAGCATGGTTAGCCCGAAGGACCTGGTCAGGCATGAGTTGATGGACCTCGACGTGGAGGTCGTGAAGAGCAGCAACAGGGACCAGGTGGGTCTGAAGGGGAAGGTCGTGGATGAGACCTACAGCATGCTGATTATCAGAACTGCCGATGGGAGGGAAAAGGCTGTCGCCAAGAAGGATGCGGTCTTCGTTTTCACGATACCCAATGGGACTAGGGTTGAGGTCGACGGCAAGGTGATTGTGTCGAGGCCGGAGGACAGGGTGAAGAAGAAGCTCAAGACGTGGTGAGTCTCTCAGGAATTAAGATGATTATGAAAAAAACTTATTCACTTTTTTATTAAATAGCAAATAGCCGCCGACAACCAAACTTAGAGCCAGCACTAGAAAATTGATAAAAAATATGCTTTTTATTCCAAAAACAAGGATTCCGAGAAATGATATAATTGATATAACTACAGACAAAGCTATAGTTAGCATCCTTGCCCATTCTTTACCTGACAAAAGGCCTATTCCAGCTATAAGAAATAAAACTGAACTCGGAATTAGTATGAAATTGATTAAATTTAAGAAACCGTTAAAAAACGTTATAAGCCACTGATTTCCCTCCCCAACCAAGACTTTATTCATTATGGAGTTAATGAGTTCTTTTGACCCTATTATCCCAAAAAAAGACAGAATTGAGATTATGAACGAAATGAAAAGTAAAATTGAGATTAGTTTAATTGATAAGGGCTCGTCTTTCATTTGTTTCCCTAAAAGTAATATAAATTTGCTAATTTATAAAATTTCGTTTGAGAAATTAAAAAAACTAAAAAACCCTCAAAACTTTAAATTTCCCACAAAGCAAACTTTTAAAAGCATTAAGATAAAAAGATGGTTGGTAAATATAGTGATATTATGAAGGTAAACGACATCGGATATGACGTCAAACCGCCGGCGAAGGCGTGCGACGACGCGGACTGCCCATTCCACGGCCAACTCCCGGTGAGGGGGAAGATAACCGAGGCTAGGGTGGACTCCATCAAGATGCCGAAGACGATAGTGGTCGAGAAGGACTACCTCAAGTATTCGACGAAGTATGAGAGATACGAGAGGACCAGGAAGAAGTTCTCAGTCCACAGGCCGCCATGCTTCGACGTAAAGAAGGGCGACATAGTTAGGATAGCCGAATGTAGGCCTTTGAGCAAGACCAAGCACTTCGTGGTAATCGAGAGGATAAAAGGTAGCTGATTCGTATGAAGCCTATAAAAGCGAGGATCACCAGGGGGATAATCACCGGCTCCATGATAGAGTGCGCCGACAACACCGGAGCCAAGAGGCTGATGGTGATCTCGGTAAAGGGTTACAAGGGCAGACACAGGAGGTTGAGTGGCGCTGGAATAGGCGATGTGGTGGTATGCTCTGTCAGAAGGGGCACGCAGAAGTGGAGGAAGCAGGTCGTGAAGGCTGTAATCATAAGGCAGGCCAAGGAGTTCAGGAGGGCTGACGGGCTGAGGGTCAAGTTCGAGGACAACGCGGCCGTGCTGGTGAACGACAAGGGCGAGCCTCAAGGGACGCAGGTAAAAGGGCCCATGGCCAAGGAGGTAACTGACAGGTTCATCCCGATTGGCAAGATAGCCAGTTTTGTGGTGTAGCTATGAAGAGATGGTCTAAGTTTTGGAAGTCCTCGAAGCAACCCAGGAAGCAGAGGAAGTACAGGTACAACGCGCCTTTCCACGCCAAGAGGAATCTTTTGTCCGCGCACCTCTCGAAGGATTTGAGGAAGAAGTACGGGAAAAGGTCCTTCCCAGTGAGGAAGGGGGACGAAGTCGAGATCATGAGGGGGGACTTCAAGAAAAAGAAGGGGAAGATATCGAGGGTGAATATCAAGACGGCCAAGGTTTATGTTGATGGAGTCACTATCAAAAAGGTCGAGGGGACGGAAGTCGCTGTCCCGCTGGACCCGAGCAATCTGAGGGTTACCGACCTGGAACTCAAGGACAAGAGGAGGGTCGAAGCTTTAAACAGAAAGGAGGAAAAGAATGTCGCATCTAAAAAGGATACTGGCCCCAAAGTACTGGAAGGTAAGAAAAAAGCTGATAAAGTGGACAGTAAGCCCAAGGCCAGGGCCGCACGGAAAAAGTGAATGCATACCTTTGACCATACTGGCGAGGGACGTGCTCAAGCTAGTGGACACTGGGAGGGAGGCGAAGACTATAGTCAAGGCAGGGGATATACTAGTGGACGGGAGGCCGAGGAAGGACCAGAAGTACCCGGTGGGCTTCATGGATGTCGTGGAAATCCCGAAGATTAAGAAGGCTTACAGGATGATGGCCACCAGCAAGGGGCTGGAGCTGGTCGAGATAGCGGAGAAGGAGACCAAGGTCAAGCTCTGCAAGATAACCAACAAGTCCCTCATTGAGAAGGGGCATGTCCAGCTCAATCTTCATGACGGGAGGAACATAATAATCCCGGTCAAGGACCCGAAGAAGAGGAAGGAGGATGTCTACTCGACAGGGGACTCGGTGCTCATAGAGCTGCCTTCCCAGAAGATAGTGGACCACGTGAAGATGGAGAAGGGGAACCTTGTCCTGATCACTGGGGGCCAGAACGAGGGCGTCATAGCCAAGATAAAGGACATAATAACTACCAGGAGCAGGGAGCCCAACAAGCTGATATGCGAGAAGGAGAAGCTGACGTTCGAGGCCATAAAGGATTACGCTTTCGTCATCGGCTCGAAGAAGCCGCTGATAAGCTTTGGTGATGTTTGATGAACCCTATGAAAGAGGTGTTGCTTGACAAGGTCGTCGTCAACATGGGATGCGCCGATGACAAGCAGAAGCTTGACAAGTCGGTGAAGTTCCTTGGAGGGATAATAGACCAGAAGGTCAAAGTCGTGCAGACGAGGAAGAGGAACACTTTCGGGATGCCGAAGGGGAAGGACACTGGGGTCAAGGTGACGCTCAGGGGGGCTGCCGCCAAGAAGTTCGTTAAGGATGCTCTCGTTGCCGTGGAAAACAAGCTGAGGCAGAGCCAGATAAACGGCGGCAACTTGTCATTCGGGGTCAAGGAGACTATCGACCTGCCTGGGGTCAAGTACGACCCGGACATAGGGATACTGGGGTTCGATGTCTGCATAGCGCTGAAGAGGCGCGGGTTCAGGGTTAAGGAAAGGTCGCTTAAAAAGTCAAAAATAGGCAAAAAGCATTTAATTTCCAAAGAAGAAACTATTGAGTGGGTCAAGAAAAATTATGGGGTGGAAGTCCTTGGATGAAGACATTTGGATGTTCGAGATGATGATCAAGCTGTCGGGGCCTATCTTTACCCAGGCCCAGATGCGCAACGACCTCTCAAACACCTACACAAGGGTCTTCGAGAAGATATTCAACACGGACTTCAGGAACGAGATGCACCTGCTCGAGATATTCGGGACTGTCGGTGGTTAGATGGCAGTGAGGAAGCTGGGGAAAGGCAGGATAGTGTGCAAGAAGTGCGGGAACCACCGCGGCGTCATAAGGAAGTACGGCCTCTACTACTGCAGGAGATGCATGAGGGAGGTCGCCCAGAAGCTCGGCTTCCAGAAGTACAGCTGAAACATATTTCTGTGCTTTCCGGCAATTCTTAAACATGATTGATTTCCTGTTGCTCGGCGTGGCCTTCGCTGGGTCATTGCTCGCAGGAATAATCGACCTAAAGACGACCGAGGTGCCTGACTGGATACCCTACGCGATGGGCACCATAGGGATACTTGCAAATATCACTAAGTCAATCCTGTCTGGGAGTTATATTCCCATAGCCTACTCTGCAGCTGTCGGGCTGGGTTACCTGGGGTTCGGGTTTCTCCTGTATTACCTTGGGCAGTGGGGTGGGGGGGATGCGAAGATTCTTTCCGCAATAGGGTTCCTGATTCCCACCTTTAGCACAGGAAAAATATTCTTCCCCTTCTACATAGGCTTCCTCTTCAACGTCTTCTTCGTGGGTGCCATCTACATGATCGCATACATATTGGTCCTCTCGTTCATCAACAGGGGAATATGGAAAAGTTTTTTCAAGGGGATGGCTGGCATACGAAAGCCTGCCATACTTTACTCTGGCTTGGCGGTCCTCCTTGCGGCTGCACTCTTCGTATACTTGAGTGCGTTCAGGTTTGGGCTGTTCCCGGTGGATTTTGCAGTCAAATTCAGCCTGTTCGTTTTGCTAATCGTCTCGGGTATGTTTCTTCTATGGAGGTTCGCGAAGACGGTGGAGGATGTTGGGTTCAAGAAGAGGATTCCCCTAGCAAAGCTCAAGGAAGGGGATGTTATACTAGAATCGAAGATATGGGAGGGGCTAACTAAAAAGCAGGTTGACGAAATCAAAAAATCCGGCAAGAGGTATGTCTGGATTAAAGAGGGTGTGAGGTTCACAATGGCCTTCCCCTTGGCGCTACTCTTCACAATACTTGTAGGGGAAGGATTCGTCTGGCTACTGAAACTAGTCGGGTGAGCAACTTTACTTGCGGATTTCGTTTAAATATTTGACAACACAATAGAAAAGAAGTGAACGTGATGCCGTACCAATTCGAGAGCCAAATTTAATTGAACGGGATTTAGGTAGGCCTATTTCTGGGTTAATTAAACTTTTGAGAGGTGTTCATGGTGATTGACAGCCGGTTCTAACTACTGAAGAGCATAAGGTTCTTCAGCTGATAATAAAAAAGGGGTTGAATAGAATTCAAAGACTGATTCTCAATGAGATTTCTTTGAATGTGTATTATCTAACAATAACTAATCTTTTGAATAGGATTTCTCTGAGAGAAAAGATACCTTTATCCACTTTACGTTATAACGCAAAAGTTCTAAAGAAGTTGGGTTTGATTGAATGCGGTTCTTTTGAAGAAAAGAGAACTTGCGTCATGCTCACCAGAAACGGTGAATTAAATATAAAAATACTGGAGGCCTTTTATTGTGATGAAAAAATTGGTCGCTACATCGCTGTTCATCTTCTGGACTTTTGTCGTATCGGTGATTGTGGCCAGCCTCGTTTATTATGAGGGCGGCAGACAGCCTCAAGTTCCGATGCCAAACGGCTCCGACCAAAAATATAACACAAGCCTTGACGGGAGCGGGGATTCCGGGATTTTGCTATCAGCCGAAGAGACTGCCAAGCATGGTTCGCAGGACGACTGCTGGCTCATCATAGGAGGGAAAGTCTATGATGTTACAAGCTTCATCAGTCTGCATCCTGGCGGTGCAGGGGAGATAATATTCTATTGTGGAAAAGAAGCTACCAATGCGTTCAATACGAAGAACCAGGGTTCCCCACATTCGTCAAATGCGCAGGCGATGCTTGGGGACTACTATATAGGTGACCTAAACCAGAAGGTCGCGAAGTAGAAGATTAAAAACTCAGAAAACCAAAGGTTATTTTGATGTCTCCTCTCAGGATCAAGGAAAACATTGGCTGGTTGTTTGTAATAATCCTATCACTCATACCAATTGCAATATGGTATTCCATGGTGCCTTTGAACGTGAGGTTCTCCAACCTCTCCGTGAGCCTAAGGAGCTTCGGCCAGGTTGCCGGCCTAGTTGGGATGGCCATGTTTTCCATGACACTCGTGCTCAACACCCGCCTCAAGGTCTTCGAGGATTACTTCGGCGGACTGAACAAGGTTTACATCGCCCACCACATATTCGGAGCGATAGCATTCATACTTCTTATGTTCCACCCGCTCTTCCTTGCGGGCCGGTTCCTTCTCGTCTCGGTAAGGAGCGCTACATCATTCCTCTTGCCTAGTGCCAACTGGCCGATAAACTTCGGTATGTTCGCCCTGCTCAGTATGATGGTTCTGTTGATACTGACATTGTTCGTGAAGCTATCCTACAACAGATGGCTGCCCACTCACAAGTTTCTCGGCGGTGCATTCTTCCTGGCCAGCCTCCATATCTTCCTCATCCCGAGCGACATATCGCGGAGCCTGCCACTAAGATATTACATGCTATCCTTAGCTGCCCTGGGCCTTGCGGCCTATTCCTACAAGACCCTATTTGGGAGCAAATTCATAAAGAAGTTCGAGTACGATGTGGATTCGATTAAGGAAGTGGGTAAGAATGTCTTCGAAATCAAGATGACTCCGTTGAAGAGGAGAATGAAGTTCGTTCCGGGACAGTTCGTGTTCGTGAGCTTCCATGGCAGCGGCGTGTCGAAGGAAGTACACCCGTTCTCAATAAGCTCCTCACCCGACGATGATAGGTTGGGGCTGACAATAAAAGTCCTGGGGGACTACACTTCAAAACTCAACAACCTGAAGAAGGGTACTGTGGCAAAAGTGGAGGGGCCCTACGGGAGGTTCTCTCACAAGATAATCGGGAACAAGAGGCAGATATGGGTTGCCGGGGGTATAGGGATAACGCCATTCCTCAGCATGGCACGTAGCCTGAAGGATGAGGGATACTCAATCGACCTCTACTACTGCGTCAAGAACAAGGACGAACTCATATTTTCCAACGAGCTTTCGAAAATCTCAACCAAAGGCGAAAGTTTAAGGATGGTCACCTTCTGTTCCGACGATAAAGGCCACATAACGGGGGAGTTCATAAAGGAGACCAGCAAAGGTTTAAGTGGTAAGGACATCTTAATCTGCGGCCCACCGGGGATGATGAAGGCACTAAAAAAACAATTCATTGAGTTGGGTGTGAAGAAAAGGTATATCCATTCCGAAGAGTTCGAGCTACTGTAAGATTAGTTATTTTCTGGCTGGGATGACTTCCCTGCCGTCCATGTGCTTCCTCAACGCTTTCGGTATGACTATCGAGCCGTCCTCCTGCTGGTAGTTCTCCATTATCGCGATCATCGCCCTTCCCGTGGCTATACCCGTGTTGTTGAGGGTATGTAAAATTTCAGGCTTATCGCCGGCCTTCCTCCTCATCCTTATGTTCAGTCTTCTCGCTTGGTAGTCAGTACAGTTCGAACATGACGCAGCCTCGCGGAAGTTGTTCTGTCCCGGCAGCCACACCTCCAGGTCATACTTTTTCGCCGCGATGGTCCCTATGTCCCCGGTGCATATGTCCACGATCTTGTATGGGAGCTCGAGTTTCTGGAATATGTGCTCCGTGTTCTTTATCAGGTCCTCGTGCATCTTCCACGAGTCCTCGGGCCTGCAGAATATCACCTGTTCAACCTTGTTGAACTGGTGAACACGAAAGATGCCTTTGGTATCCCTTCCATGCGAGCCCGCCTCCTTCCTGAAGCAAGGGCTTATGCCGGCAAGCTTAATCGGCAGTTTTTCCTCTTCGATGATCTCGTCCATGAACATTGAAACTAGGGGGTGCTCCGATGTCGCAATCAAATATAGGTCCTCACCCTCCACCTTGTACATCACATCCTCGAAATCGCCCAAGTCGGTCACACCCTCATACGGCTTCCTCCTTATCATGAATGGCGGCTCGACTATCTTGAATCCTCTCTCCTTCAGTTCCGCAAGGCCGAACTGCTGCAGGGCCAAGTCAAGCTCCACCAAATCGTTCTTGAGGTAATAAAATCTAGCACCAGATACTTTTGCCGCGCGCTCGATGTCGAAGAAATCATTCATCAGACCGAGCTCTATGTGATCCCTTATCTTGAAGCCGAACTCGGGTATCTTGCCCCATCTCCTTAGCTCGACGTTCTCGCTGTCGTCCTTACCAATGGGAACTGAGTCGTGAATTATGTTGGGTATGCGCATGAGGCTGTTCCTTGTACCCTCTTCAAGCTGCTTAACCTTCTCTTCATTGTCGGAAATTTTCTTATCCAGAGAATTTGCCTCCTTCAACTCCTTGTCCGCCTTCTTCCCCTCCTTCTTCAGGGATGCGACCTTGATTGTGATTATGTTCTTCTGCTTCCTCAGTTCATTAGTTTCGGAGAGTAGCTTCCTCCAAAGCGCATCGTCCTTAATCAGCTTCTCCAAAAGCTTGAGCTTCTCCTCGCTCCCCCTCTTCCTCAGGTTGGCCCTGACAATATCGGGGTTCTCCCTTATCATCCTTATGTCCAACATGCAAACCACTTACTCTAGAATTTTGAAGGGACAGACTTAAATCTCTATGGCAATGCCTTAGATGGGAATTAGGCTTTTTGGTGCTATAATAAGGCTCCTTTTGGGTTTTTTGAGTTTCCTTTATTAGTTTAATCGCCGATGTAATATCATGAAAAAGATGGTGGAGCCTGCAGATATAGTGGTTTATTCGTCTATCGCAATCGGTATCTTGTGGTACTTCTTAAAGGCTACGGGAATTGTTAACACATTTTTCTGGCTTGATTCCCTCCCTATGTTGCTTGGGTTTCTGGTCCTGGGAATTCTATACATAAAACTCGGTAGGAATTGTGGCTCTTCAGGGTCCGTAGAATACAGAAAAATGTCGCTCAGTCAGGCCATGAAAGAGATTGAAAAATACACCAGACATAAGAAAGAGGCCTTCTGGATGGAGGACATAATAAGGGACCTTGAGATAAACCCCAAGACAGTGCTCAAGGCGGTTGAAAACCTCGAGAAAGAGAAGAAAATAAAACCTGTTGGGAAGTGATTTTCATGAAAAAAAATATTTGAATATGGTTACATGCTGTGCGGGAAGAAGATAATACTCTGCGCTGAAAGAATCAAATTGGAGAAGGAGAAGAATCAACGACATCAAGGCCACCGGGGTTTTATGGCTGTGGGGAGCGAGTCGGCAGAGGCATGAATCGACAAGGAATACACATCGACAAGGTCTGTGCCTTTACAGAGTCCTGGTTGAGAAAAATGCGAGATTTTGATTTCGATTACGACGAGGAGAATGATGACTTGTTTTTATACGATAAAAAAGGCGGATATAACGCCAGCGTGGAGATTAGCGATTTTGTTTTGGACTTCGACAAAGAGAAAAGGCTGGTGGGGATAGAAATAATGAATGCTACAAATTCCATAAATTTCACTTTCGGATTTTTCATGTTGACTAGGATTATCATGAATTGTCGGTGTCAAATATGAAGATAAACCGTTATCCACGGCTGGACACTTTCCTTATGGTGGAGAAGTTCATCGAGGATACTAGCGGTGAGTTCAAGAAGAGGGAGATATGGAGGAAGCTACCGAGCAAAGTCATGTACCAGACATTCTGCGTGATTTTCGACTACCTGTTGGAGTCGGGAAAAATAATCCTGAGCAGGGACGGCTTTGTGGTTTGGGCATACAACCCGGGTTTAGTCAAAAAGTACATGAACAGGCCAGACTTGTCGTGGAGGCGGATAACAAAGCTGAAATATCCTATGAAAATGGTCGGTTTTTTGGGGGAAGAGAAGGGTGTGAAAAGGGTCAAATATTTGTTGTTCAGGTATGGATATTTTGGGTAAGGTACAGTTAACGTAGATTCTATTTTGTGTTAATTATACTTAACATAGATTGCTGGTATCAAAATATAGCACTCTTATGCCTATAAAATGCCATTTTTTGCGAGGATGTATTTATCTGTTATGCCCTAAATATTGTTGTGATGCCCAAAGAATTGTGCTTTCCTTTTGAGCAGGGTGACTCGGAAACTATTAATATTAGTTATATAGACTTATATAACATGAGGATAATCCATTACCCGCGGCTTGACACTGTGTTGATGGTCGAAGAATTCATAAAGAAGCACGACGGGGAATTCAAGAAGAGGAAGCTGTGGGAGAAGCTCCCAAAGAAGGTTATGTATCAGACCTTCTCGGTAATAATAGATTATCTCCTCCAGTCGAGGAAGATCTCCATAGACTCCGAAGGAAAGATAGGCTGGATATACTATCCTGAGGAGGCGAGAAGATACTATGAAATGAAACACCTGGGCAGATCCAAATGAAGTTACCTTCAACGATAAGGTTCGCCGATGAAGACCTGAAGAGGGCTTTCTTCAAACTACAGGAGGGGGATGAATCAAGAAGGGAGCTGTTCAGGTTCGTCAACCAAGCCTTGGACAACATGGAGAAAAATGCCTTCTGTGGGATACAGATACCGAAGAACCTGATTCCCAAGACATATGTGAAGAAATATGGGGTAAGCAACCTATGGAAATATGACCTCCCAAAGGGTTGGAGGTTAATCTACACAATCAAGAACGAGAATCTTATTGTGATTAGCTTGGTACTCGAGTGGATGAACCATAAGGACTACGAGAAGAGGTTCGGGTACTGATGCAAAAGAGGAAGTTCGACGTCTCTTTCGTAGTGGAAAGGGATAAGGACGGTTATTTCGCCTATTGCCCCTCGCTACAGGGTTGCTACACGCAGGGGAATAGCTATAAAGAGGCTGTTGTAAACATATTAGATGCCATAAAGCTCCACATTGAAGACAGGCTGGGCAGTAAGGTGTGACACCTTATACTGACGGTAAAGTGACAATGCAGTCACCCTTAAAAACTTATTTCTCAAATCCCAATAGATGACCATGAGCAGGAAGGCCCTCGTCGAAGCAGCTCTCTTCATGTCCGAGAACCCGCTCAGCCTCGAGAGGCTCAGGAAGGTGACGGAGATTCCGGAAGGGGAATTGAAGTCCATACTGGCCGAGCTGGGGGAGGAGCTGAAGATCGACAGTAGGGGGCTGGAACTGGCCGTGACTGGGGAGGGATATCATTTCAAGGTCAAGGACAGTTTCGCGGGCAGGGTCTCGCCGCTGGCGCCGCACTCCGACCTCTCTGACGGGATGCTGAGGACGCTGGGGCTGGTGGCATTGAGGCAGCCGATAGCGCAGTCGCAGGTCGTCAAGATACAGGGGAACAAGAGCTACGGGTACATAAAGAGGCTGGAGAGGAAGGGGCTGGTGGTCGCGGAGAAGAGCGGGAAGACCCGCGTCCTTAGGACGACGGCGGAGTTCGAGAGGTACTTCGGGAAGAATCTTACGGAGATACAGGGGATGGTCGAGGGCAAGGTCGAGGCCAGACTGGAGGGATAGGTTTATTTGCCCGGAATTGCAAAAATTAGATTATGAGGAAGCTGCTTATTCTTGGTATTCTGACGATTATTGTTTTGCTGTTTGTTCCTTTTGGCTCTTATGCTGCCACAGGTAATTGCGGGGAGCG
>Ga0154846_125_pt2 | contig 15907 bp, 18 predicted proteins | sample Rifle2008BG16ft_FD_105574 | JGI IMG/M metagenome (GOLD analysis project Ga0154846, IMG submission 105574) | Candidatus Micrarchaeota archaeon RBG_16_49_10
AATGTCCAGCGAGGTGCAGATTCAGAACTACGCCGCCTCAATCGCCAGGAGGATTGGGAGGCAGATAACCACGCTCGACCCGCTCTTGGACGCACACCTCGTCTCAGGCGACAGGGTGAATGCAACCCTGTTCCCGATATCATCGAAGGGGAACACAATCACGATTAGGAAGTTCAGGAGGAAGCCCTGGACGATAACAGATCTCATAGACACCAAGACGATTAGCACGGAGGTCACAGCGCTGATATGGCTGGCGACGGAGTATGAGATGAACACGCTCGTCTCCGGCGGCACTGGCTCTGGGAAGACTACATTCCTAAACTGCCTCACGCCGTTCATCCCCCCAAACCAGAGGGTGATAAGCATAGAGGACACTCAGGAGCTGAACCTGCCGAAGTTCCTCCACTGGGTGCCGATGACAGTGAGGGAGCCCAACCCTGAGGGCGAGGGCGCGGTGGAGATGATAGACCTGCTGGTGAACAGCCTGAGGATGAGGCCGGACAGGATAATAGTCGGCGAGATAAGGAGGGAGAGGCAGGCCGAGGTGCTCTTCGAGGCGATGCACACCGGGCACAGCGTCTATGCGACGCTTCATGCTGATACGGCCGAGCAGACATTCAGGAGGCTCGTCAACCCGCCGATAAACGTGCCCGCCACCCTGCTTGAGGCGCTGGACCTGGTCATAGTCATGTTCCGAGACAGGAAGACAGGCAAGAGGAGGGTATACGAGGTCGCAGAGTTCATACCCCAGAGCGAGCAGTCGATAAAGGTCGAGTCGTCCGTCAAGCTGCTCTACAGCTGGAAGGCGCAGACCGATGAGATAGAGAAGAAGGGTGAGAGCTACAGGCTCCTCGAGAAGCTGAAGATGCACACCGGGATGACGGACGATGAGGTGGCGAAGGATTTGACGGAGAAGCAGGACATCCTGAGGTGGTTGTGCGCGCACAAGGTGAACACGGTGGATGCGGTCGGGAAGGTCATAGCCGAATACTACCGCGACCCGAAAACTGTCATGGACGTAGTGAAGGCTGACGAGAGCCCAGAGAAGATAGTCCCGAAAGAACTTCTGGTGGTCTGATGAGAATACCGATGACACCCTTCCCTCCCAAGATGATGAGGAGGATTTCCTTCCGCTTCGAGAGGCTCGGCACCCTTCTGCTGAAGTTCTTCCCTGGCTTGGACGAGCAGCTCAAGCAGGCCGAGATAGAGATGAAGGCCAAGTACTACCTCACGATTGCCGCGTTTTCCTCTTTGTTCTGGCTCTTCATGCTCAACTTCCTGCTCTTCGGGCTGGCTGCCTTTGCCGGCGACCCCACTATCTACACTTCCATGGCTTTGTACGTCTCCGTCATCCCGCTCTTCACGTTCTTCTTCATCATAAGCTACCCCCGCATCCAGGTAAGCAAGAGGGTGAGGGAGTTCGACAGGAACCTGCCATTCGCGATAAGGCACCTGCTGGTGCAGGTCAAGTCCGGAGTCCCTCTCTTCCAGGGCCTCGTGTCCGTCTCGGAGGGCGACTATGGGCCGATATCGACGGAGTTCAAGAAGGCGGTGAAGAACATCTCGACCGGCATGTCGGAGTCTGAGGCCTTGGAGCGGCTCGGCTACCACAACCCTTCCATGTACTTCCGCAGGTCCATCTGGCAGATAATAAACACCTTCAAGTCCGGCGCCAACCTCTCGCAGACGCTTGAGGCGATGGTCGAAAACCTGACCAACGAGCAGAAGGTGATGATAAGGAAGTACGGCTCGCAGCTCAACCCGATGGCGATGATGTACATGATGGTCGCAGTCATAATCCCCAGCCTGGGCATAACCTTCATAATCATCATGTCCTCCTTCTCTGGCTTCGTCGTCACCAAGTCCATATTCTGGTCGATACTCGGGTTCATCACGTTCTTCCAGTTCATGTTCGTTGGCCTGATCAAGAACAGGAGGCCGCCGGTGGAGATATGAGCTTTTACGCGAAGTTCTATTGGCTGATGCCGAAAGGCTACAGGAGATGGCTAGCCGACAAGCTGAGGTGCGGCGGGATGAAGGCCAAGCCCGAGGAGTACGGGGGCTTTGCCATATTCTTCTCAATCATACTTGGCCTCACGGTCTTCACGATGGCACTATTCTTCGAGCTGGAGACGAAGCTGGCGATAGCCGCGGGCTTCGGGATGTTCATAGTCTTCCAGTTCCTCTCGATGTCCTCCGTGGTCATGGCGGTCGACAGGAGGGCCAAGCACACCGAGGAGATACTACCCGACGCGCTGATACTGATGTCCTCCAACATAAAGTCCGGCCTCACGCCTGACAGGGCGCTGCTGATGTCGGCGAGGGACGAGTTCGGCCCGTTCGGGGAGGAGCTAAGGAAGGCCGCGAAGCAGGTGATAGCGGGGAAGAACCTTGAGGAGGCGATGAAGGAGATCCCTAAGAACATAGAGTCGAGGATACTCAAGAGGACGGTGGACCTGCTGGAGGAGGGAATAAAGCAGGGAGGGAACCTTGTCAACCTTTTGGACACCTTGGCCAACGACATAAGGCAGACCAAGATACTCAGGAAGGAAGTGAGCTCGTTCGTGTTGATGTACGTCATATTCATCTTCTTCGCCGTCGGGATAGGCGCACCATTACTCTTTGCGATATCATCTTACCTCGTGAGGACGATGGCCGAGATTTCAGGCGCTCTCAATGTCGGCGACTCAGTGGCGGTGAGCGGGTCGCGGATGATGAAGTTCCAGATAACCAGCATAGACTCGAGCTTCCTGATGCTCTACTCCGTACTAGCGCTATCGGTGAACTCGATATTCGGTGGGATTCTGATAGGGGTCGTCCAGGAGGGGACGGCCAAGGGCGGTTTGAAGTACATACCCATGCTGCTGCTGGTGAGCATATCCATCTACTTCGCGACCAGGTATGCGGTCATGAACGCGCTGGCGATCTTCTAGCCCGCTTGCAAATAGGCAAGGCCCGATTTATTTTTCTATCCAGTAGGAAAAACAAAGGATAAAAATTTTATTTATCATCTTTATTTCATGCGTTCTTATGACAATGGGGAAATTCTATACGATTCATACGTTCTTGGTAAAACTAGAAACGGTAGACACTATAGACTTGGCCATTTAAATCCAGGAGGCATATTTTTAGTCCCATCCCTCGAACAATTAGAGCCTTATTTTGAAGCGGCTGAAACAACAAGGTCTTCTATACAACATATATGTGTTCCTTGTGTAGTTGGGGAAAAAAGAGAAAGGGCTACTTATAGAGCCAGAGTGCTGATACCGCCAGCATTAACTGAACAGAATAGTCTATTCTTAACTGGCTTACTTATCCCAAATGTTAGTATCGCGTATGCTATTGAAGGTGAAGGATCAAGACCTGCCGGATATATACTGAAATCACCATACCTTGGATCTCAATACTTATATACGCCCAAAAATAGATTACTGGAAGATTTACCGGTAGATGCTAGACATCAAGCTATAATAGTTGAAGTTTTCAGAGACGAGAAAAGGAGGCCGAGAGTCGTTGTTTTGGAAAAAAGAAACTCCCACGAAAGTCCAACACTCTTTTTCCAAAACGAAGAAGCATTGGAAGCCATCACAGAACTATCGCATAGAATGTGGTGGAATCAAAAGGATGTCAAATAGAATGCCTGAAAACCCGCCTTACGAAATGGTCACCAATTTGACACCGCTAGACGACCTTTGTGATATGATAACACCCACAGTTTTTGCCCAAATGAGGCCGCAAATAAAAGCATTGACTAAGAAAAATCCGGTACTAGTATACGGGCCAATATCGAACACTTTCCCCTAAGAAGATGCGATGAAATTTATTGCTTTTGTTTCCCAATTCCTTTTATGCCGACTTTGAGGGAGCTGCTAGATTCCCATCCAAGCGACAGCGTAATTTACCACTCAATCCACACCAATTATCTCAAGCCTTATTTGGATGTCAGCCTTGAAGTCCCCGACGGCGACTTGCCATTCGGGTACGGATGGATTAAAGTGAGGGACGGTTTGATCGAGGTCCGCTACATCCGGGAATTTGGCACACTGGAGATTTCCAGATGTCAAGCAAGACTGCCCTTGCCGCTTCGAAATCAGAAGATATAAAAGGTTCACATAGCATTTCTAGACTATGAGGGCCATATCCCCTGACAATTTGTATTATTTGGGCAGAGGGAGGGCCTCTGTTGTATACAGGGATCAGGGAACAGGCAATGCCATCAAGGTCTTCAAACCTGGCCTATTAAGCACAGTATTATGCTGGCTTATTGATGGAATTGGATACCCGTACGCGCATAATGAAGATGCCTTACTTTCAGCGAAAGCAAAGAGAGGGGTAATGAATGGTGCCAGCTTGTTTTTGTTCGGCGAGAGAAGGTTTGCCGGAGCTATGGACGCTGTAAATGTGGATGGAAGGTACGGCTTGGAATTGGAATACGTTGACGGAAGAATCCCGGCAACGCGCGATGAGAGAGATTCGGTAAGTGAATTTTTATCGGAAACATACCATGGCCTTAGAGGGGCTGGAATAACTTATTCGAGCATAAACCCAACATTTTTAAGCGTAAACCCAAGGAGACATAGGGGCTGGGGAGATGTCAGATTAACCGATAAGAACCCCGTTGTGATAGACTGTGAGCCAAGTATTCCCCATTTTATAACATGGACAGAACTTGTCACCTTTGACGGCGTGGACTTGCGGGTTCTGGAACCATGGTATTCAGATAACAGGACAGCCATCAAAAATAGAATTGGAACGCCCGATACCCAAAAGCTAGACGGGGACCTAGAGGAATACAGGGCTCACGCTGCAAAATGGAGGGACTCAGAACCCACGTATGCCATGAGGATAGAGGCTTACAGAAACCAAAGGCAGGACGATTTTCTTGGCATGCTTCATAGAGGAATCCAAAGATATGTGGATGATGGACGGATAAGGTCGGAGGACGTCCAAAAATATTTTGAAAGAGCTAACGTTATAGGTGAGCCAATAAAAGGGTTTTTGACCCATCTTTCAATATCATTACTAACCCCTACTGGTGTTGGAACACTTTTGGGGATGGTTGCGAGGCCAGCGTCGACAGTCCTGCTTAGAAACCTTACTGATGACGATGCCAGAAGACAGGTACACTCCAACTGGGTGGCTCTGTTTTCGATACCGCCTTTCGGCGTTGGCACTTTTGCGGGTTATCCGCTGGCTACTTTAAGCCGAGCCACCCTGTCAGGGGACTGGAAAACGGTGAATCTTTATAGAATAATACTTGGCCAATATTTACACGAAAAGAAAAACAGAACTCAATCCTAGGTCATCATCATCCGTCAGACGTCGCTCCTCTGCACCATGATTGCGCTAGCCACCGTTATCACCACACCGATCGCCTGCACCAATGACATAGTCTCGCTCAATATGAACAACCCACCAACGAGGACGAAGATTGACGTCATGTTGTTCATGAGGGTGAAGTAGGATGCGCTGGAAGACGCGATGGCCTTCCCGAGGAATATGGAGAGCAGGGCGTAGAACACAGATGCAGTTGCTATATACTTAATGTTCTTGAAGTCAAGGACAGCCGCAGTTGTGAAGTCTTTGGCGAGGAGAGGGGTTATTATCATTAAGAAGGTAAGGGCGGCAATCGGTCTTATAGCCCCCGAAAACTCCGGCCTGAACTTGCCGGCAAGGAATTTTGTCGTAATGGCTCCACCGGAAAAGAGGAATGCCGCGATAATAACCAAGATATCCCCAAGCTTTGGTATCATCATCCTTCCATTAGTTGATATCAGGTAAGCGCCCATAAGGAAGACGGTCATGAAAATAACCTTTTTTTTGGTCATCTTTTCGCTCAGGAATATCATCGAAAGGAGCGGGGTGAATATGATGGTCGTCTTTACGAGGAAGCCATAGTTAATCGACGATGTAAGCTTGAGGCTCTGATTAGACACAATGTTGGCGATTGCAAGCACAAGGCCGAGCATAAGGATTGTTTTCCCGCTCTTCCAGTTGACCTTCTTCACGTCCTTCCTCAGGAAGAGGGCTATGTACGGGATTAGAATTAGGCTTGTCAGAAGAGCGGCCTGGAGGTTGAGCATCAGCGGGTCGAGCCCGGCGTTGAGCGCAATCTTAGTAGCAAGTATGTTGCACGCCCAGAAGAGGGAGAAGAGCAGGTTGTAGAGCAGCTTCCTATCCATTCCCATCCCCGATTCCCACAGACTACTATTTGGCCGGCCACTATAAAAAACATTTTGCATGGCTGCGTCAAATTTTATATAAAACCAAACCCAAAGAGATAATATGCTCGCTGCCATGAGGAAGATGAGGCCAGTCAAGAAGATAGCCTTCGCCGTCTTGATAGCCTTCGCGGTCATCTGCTTCTGGAGGGGTGGGTGGGGGCTGGTCGACCATTACCTTCTGCCGCAGAACAAGCTCCTCAGCTACTGGACGTCCCTGTTCATAGGACTCTTCATCCTGATAGTGACTCACTACGCCACCAAGGAGCTCATGTGACCACATTGCAGAGCCTTATCTCAATCTTGGGAGGGTTGATTTTTCTTGAATATTCGATACACTTCCGCAGACATTTTCTTGAATAGTCCAAAAGAACCTGAATCAAGTTTAAGATGAGGGAATCACAAATTATCTTCATGGATATAATAGAGCAGCTTCTCGCCGGCCACAGAAGGGAGAGCGTGGTGGGCTCCAAGACGAGGAAGGTCTTCGAGAGCATCTGCAGCAAGTGGCCCGCGAACCCATTGGAGGTCGCGTCGAGCCTGGACGAGGAGGGTGACGTCAAGACGCTTTCCGCCAAATACCTATACCACTTCAGGAAGCTCAGCGAGTCGGGCCTGATAAGGATGAAGAAGATTGGGAACACCTACGTCGCCTGGCCGACTGACATAGAGAAGCTGAGGATGATCCACCATATGACGAGGGAGATGTGATGGCTAAGAATGTTTTCGCTGGTGTCGGTATAGCGAGGGGAGACGCGAAAGACTCTGCAGAAGTTGGCGCTAAGGCGGTTGAGTTGGCCGTTCAAAACATGAAAAGGCAGGGAGGGAAGTTGCCTGGCTCCTTTGGATTATTGTTCTGCTCTATCAAATATGATTTGAAAAAACTAGTGGAGGCCGCCCACAAGGCTTTTGGCGGAACCCCTTGGGTTGGGTGCACCACCGCAGGCGAAATCTCCAATTACGGATTTTCTCAGGGAAGTTGCGTTGCCATGATTGTTTCAAGCGACTATATCCATGCTGGAACTGGAATCGGAAAAGATGTTGAAAATAAACCAGAAAATGCCGGCAAGTCCGCTGTTAGCCAAGCCCTGAAAAAACTTAAAATCGACAAGGAAATCGACGCGTATGTCACATACCTTGCCACAAAAAAGCGGGTGATTGACGAGCTCATAAAAATCAATCCTTACTACGTCTTAATGCTCCCCCAGGGTCCTTTGACAAAATCCAAGAAATACGGCCAAGAGGGGTTGATAATGAAAGGGATTTCCTCTGTTGTTGGGAAATTCGTTCCTATCCTTGGTGGCGCCGCCGGAGACGATTTGAATATGGTTCAGAGCTTTCAGTTTATAGACGGTGAAGTCCACAAGGACTCGGTTGTAACTTTGTTTCTGGCGACGGACGTTCATATAGGGATTAGTTTGGAGCACGGCTATGAGCCGACAGAAAAATTCTTTTTGGTGACGAAAGCGGACGGCAGGCTGATACAAGAACTAAACCACAAGCCGGCTTTGGAGGAGTATTGCAGGGCTATTGGCGTCAAGCCAGAGGAGTTTAAAAAACAGCCTCTTATCTATTGTGGGAAATGGATTTTGGGCGTACCTGATGGCACCGGCAATTACTGGAGTGTAGTTGCTGGAGGGGTTGTCGGGAACAGCCTTCACGCAGGGGCCACAATACAGAAAAACACCATGCTCTGCCTTCTCAAGTCAAACGACAAAAAGGTTCTCGAGGCGGCTAAGGACTCAGTGGAAAATGCCATAAAAGACGCAAACGGGAAAGACATAGTCGCCACCATCGTCTTCGACTGCTGCATCAGATGGATGAACCTTAGGGAGAAGGTAGGCACTGAAATAAACATGCTCCAAAAGAGCATAGGCAAGGACAAACCTTTGATTGGATTTTACACATACGGAGAGCAAGGCGCAAGATATGGCGGAGCCTATTGTGGACATTTCAATGCATCCACATCCTCGATGGTCATAACAGACGATTTATTCTCAAAGAGTGGCGAAAAATAGATATTAAAAATTACAATCTATAAACGATAAGAGGTGAAATTATTGGCGACAAATTTAGTGAAGGTTTTAACTAACCCTGAACCAAACCCAAGAGAGATTTGGGATCTTTATCGTCACATAGCTGACGGCAATCCACATTTATTGAACGGACTTTTTGACGCAGATGTCGACCCGGTAGAAGTCGCAGATGCCCGAGTCCCATCTTATATGGCTAGGATAGAAAGCACGCCCGGAGGGCAAGCCATACTTCAAGAGTTCGGAGTCAATCCGTCTAGAATAAGGACTTTTAGCCAATTATTGGATAGTGGGATGGCGACCAATAAGATTCATCTTAATACTGGGAGGAGTAACAAAGGTTTAATCCCATTGGGTCATGAAGACTTTGTAGTCAGAGACCAAGTACCTAACCTATGGGGGTGTTATAGGACTACAGGCACATCTCAAAAAACTAGCGACATAAATCCGGAGACCGCTTGGCATCATTATATGACTTATAACGACCAAGGTCGGATAAGCATTCACGTTATGACTCTTTGGAAATACATGCTTGACAGTGCCGGGTTTGACCCAAAGTCCACAGGGATATACATAGCTGTCCCGACAAAGAAAGAGGAAAAGGAAATTCATGGGACTAAAATTCCAAGATGGTGGCATATTTTGGGTGAGCTTTTCACCAGGACAGCGGAAGATTTAGGATGCAAATGCATGATAAAACCACTCGGACCTTTTAACCCAGATCAAGTTCTTGATTTTTATGAACAAGGCGATTTTAAGAATCGTGCTTTATTGGCCTCACTAGGCGCCAAGAGGGGCGTCACCGATGGTACTGACTTGTGGGACTCCCTAGAGAAAAGATCTTTAGCGAGAGGGATAAAACCAGGTCTCGTCGCAAACGGCGGGACTCCTATACCTAACGGCTATTTGGAAAGAATACGTGATTATGGAGCTTTGGTCGAGGATTTGGCAGGCGGTACAGAGCCAGGTATAGGAGGCGGGATAAGACCACATGAGCCAGACCTGTGGTCCAGAGGGGTCATTTTCCCACCAATCTACGGCTGCGTCCCGGTTGTCAGATATGGTTTCGGTTTCGGGAATAGGAGACAGCCCTTGGGCTACGATGGAATAGGCTCTCTCGCCTTTGTCAACTTGAGTTCTGAGGCGATGGGTTTACCACCTTTTGAAATAGGCGACAGAGCTACAGTTATGTACACCGAAGATAGGCCCCAGTTCCCTCAAGTTTCGTTTCAAGGAAGGCTGTGGGACATAGGAAGGGGAGAAGGGTATATTTAAATGTCACCAACCACTTCATCACAATTAAAGGCGTCGAACTCGATGGTCGCTGAGCAAATTCAATCAAGGAAAGCTGAATTGGCAAGGAACATCGCAACCTCAGCGGGAATACCGATAAGTCATGCAATGGCAGAGTTGGATTCTTTCGGATATTTTCATTCCAACGTTGACCGTCTTTTGGCTGCCAGGAACGGTCAAGTGACTCCTTCTTTGACGGAAGAGCGAGTGGGCATTTTAATGCCAGAAAACGCTCCGATATTATACTATTTCGCCGCTTCGAGGGTTTTAAATTCCAGCCATAAAGTCGATTTTAAACCAAAAAACACAAGAACCGATCCTGTGATAGGAGATGTTCTGGATATCTACGGCGGAGCCTTTGGCGGAGACAGGATTAATATGGTCAGATTTCAAACTCCTGACGGGGAGCCAACCCCCCAGCAGACAACTGAGTTCTTTGGTAACCATCGGCTAGTGTATATTTTTACAGCAAGCTTCGTTGCGAAAGCAATCTCTTCTACTTTGGACCCCCAATCGGCTGGAAAACTCGTTCCTTTTGTGGAGGGCAATTCAACTACCTATATCCACAGAGACGCTGACGTGCCACGAGCTGCTCAAATGGCGAACACCTCCTCCACTTGGGCGAACGGGCAATACTGCAAAAACTGTGGCGTTGAAACTGTTCATAGGGACGTATTCGAATCATATCTCTCAGAGAGACAGAGAGTCAACGATGCAGTGGTAATCGGGGAACCGACCGATGAGGCAGCTGACATAGTCCATCTTGACGCTGCACACATCGCGACCAGAAGAAACTTGCTTCAGGAAGCTGCAAACTATGGCCTAGAGGTTTTGCCTACCAAAAGAGGATACCCCTACTTGATAGTGGCCAGGGGAGGCTTGAAAGGATTGCCCGACCAACTTTTGGGCGAATTCAATATACCCGGTGCAATTCTGGTTCAGGTTGACGATGAGAAAGAGGCTTTGAGTATCATTGAAAAAAGAGGCAGTGCAACATTGAGAGGTAGGATACTGGAACTTGGCATTGCAGGGGGCGAAAGCACTGCAGCCTATTTCAGGGATAAGGGTATTGCGGCCGCTGTTCACAAGCCATACGAACCAACCACAGTTCCGGACATCTTCGGGAGGCATGATTACGATCCCAGAACACGCTTAGGGCACTGGCTTATGCCAATATTTAGTGACGGGAAAGTTTACGACTAAAAATAAATACCCGAAAACCATAAGATAATTGTGGTACAACTATTAAACTTACTCTATCAAATCTGCTTGGCCTTTTGTTTTGGGGGGACCAACGCTCTGGTAATATCTTTGATGTTTGCAAAAGGGACAGAGCAAGGTTATCTCAGTTCATTGTTCAACCCCCTAAAGAAGGCCCTTTTTCTGGTTCTACTAATCGCTCTTGGGTTGAATATATATCTCCTCAGAATTAACACAACGTTATTTATTTTGTCTGCAATTCTGGTCAATACGATAGTCGGCGGCATCATCCTGGAGAAAAGGTGGAAAGTACCTACTCCGAACCAAATAAAAATTATGTCCCTTTCAGGATTCGTTTCCTTACTTCTATGGTATGTCGTTCTGATTCTTGGTTTGGCATAGAGTGCTTTCAATCAGCCGCGCTGTAAAGCCATCCCCGGAAACTTGACCTCCTTCGCCATCTCCCACAGGGAGAAGAAGTGGTTCACCATTATCCTAGCCGTCTCCCTCTCCTCGAAGATAAGCTTCTTGGGGGCCACATCATCTGAGACCTTCTTGAACATCACACACCCCGTCTTATCGTCCTCCGTCGATAGCGTGACGTTTATGCTTTCTGCTGGAAGGACCCTGCACTCGATGTTCGGGGACTCGAACATGGCCTTCTGGACCTTCAGGAACAGCCCTGCTACTTTCTCCCCCATCCTGTGCAGCATATCCTTGGTCTCAAGGCTTCCCGGCCTGTAAAAGACATCCGGCAGTATGTTCCTCCACTTCACCCCCGACGGTATCAGATGGTCCCTGATGGCCTCGAGTATCCTTTTGGATGAGTAGACAGCTATGAAATCCTCCTTGGTGAGCATGACGTTGATCTCCTTCTTCACCGACTTGATTACGTTCACGATTTCGTTCTCCACCGCCCTCTCGCCGACGACCATCCAGACAGTTTCCCTCTTCCCGTCGTCTTTATCCGCGGAAAGCCCGTCGAGGAACCCTATCATCTTGTCGGTCTCGTCCCTCATGAACTTGACCCGCTCCATGTGCCTATCTATCAGCGACTCGCCCACGGTCCGCACGTCTATCGCCCTGTACCTCTTAGGCCTGCCGAGGCTTGATATGACGAGCCCCTCCCTCTCGAGCGCCTTCAGGATTCCGAATATCTTCGGCTCGGGCACACCGGAGGCCTCCGCGATGTCGGGGCCAAAGGAATCTGGGTTCGAGACGACGGCCACATAGGCCTTCGCCTGGTACTCCTGCAGGCCCAGCTTCTTAAGCCAGTCCACGCACATACCCAGCGTGTCCATAGTTGGACTATGGAAATATATTTATTTATAGACCGCTTTTTCAGAAATTATTACAAGTTTTTCTATCATATTGCCAAAAAATTGCTTATATTTTTAAACATATTGTTAATTATTTCCCTGCAATTTCGCCCAGAATAGGGAGGGAAGGCTGGAGGAGATGGTGAGGAAGCTGCTTTAGTAAAAATTCTATTCGCATCCCCAGTAAAAAATCACTTCTTGCTCAGCCTCCTCTCGAAGCCCTTCTTGAAGATGCGCCTGTACTTCTGCCTCTTCTCCGACCTCTCGAGCAGGTCCACGTCCTTGTCGTCAATCCTGACGAAGCTGTCCCTGCCGGCGAAGCAGACGTTGCACTCCTCAGGCGGGGACTTGCCCTGCTGGATGTCGCCGCAGGCCTTGCATTTCCAGTAAGTCATATCACCACTAGATAATAATATTACATCCATAAAATAAAAATTACTATACTCATTTCGCAGAACACAAATTCATTTTAATACTCTTCCCAATCCTATTAGTTAGAGGCCGGAAGGGGCCTCTTTTCTTTCATAAGGAGAGCGGAGAGGGGAGTGAGTAGATGAGTCCAGAGAGCAATGTATGCGTATTGTGTGGTACATCCTTGGTGCACGGGAAGTGCATGAACTGCGGGATTTGCGTTGATTGCGGTTAGTCTTCTCTCCGAAGGCTGTTCTTGACTGCGGTGCATAGGGATAGTTGGGCTTTTGGCCATTTCTATCTGAGGGGAAAGTTTGGGGCTACCAGCCATTTTAGACAATCCAAAGTGTATTAAAGTTTAACCCGCCATATTCTGGATAGTGGGGGAATGGTAGACCAACAAACAGTCAAACAATTGCTTGAAGAAAAAGGCTATACCGTTTCAGGGTCGGAACTTTATACAATTAATCATCCTTCTTATGGACTCCCCCTTGGCGTTGTCTGGGATGACGGCAGAATAGGTCTTGCTAATTATTCGCCTATCACCAGGGTCGAAGATCATTTTAAGTCTATCGCAAGAATTGCCAGGCAACACTCAATACCATTAACAACATATGATTGCAACATAGCCAAACTCTTGGGGATTGAACCCCAATAGTACATAAAGACTTATTCTATTCTAAGATGAAAACAGAACCCCACAGCTTTAATTTTACCCATAAAACGCAAGCTATCGACTAAGAACTACCTTCTCTTCTTCCTGATGGCCCCGAAAAGGTTAGGGAAACCGAACCTACTCTTAGTCTCCGTCTTCTTCTTCAGCTCCCCCCTGCACTTCTTGCACAAGGGCGCCCTCCTACCAAGCCAAGTCACCTTTACAAGCTTCCCGACGTCCTTTATGCTCCTGCCGCACTTGGCGCATTTCTTGTGCATTCAATCTATATTTAATTTGGTGCGGGGGTTTAAATCATTTCATGAGAGCCAGCAGGTCGGACTTCGTTATTATGCCCGCTATCTTCCCCCTCTCCGAGACGAGCACGGCCTGGTAGTGCTCCAGCAGCCCCTTCGCGATCTCGACGCTGTCGTCGGCCGGTATTATCGGGAAAGGCCTCTCCATCATTTCCCTTACCCTCATCTTCCTCATGCTTCCCCCCAGCTGCCTTATCAGACCCTTGTCGGTTATGCTCCCGACGCAGAGTCCCTTGTCCATTATCGGTATCTGGGAGATCTCCGCGCTCCTCATGAGGTTCGCCGCATCTATCAGGCTGTCCTCGGGCTTCAGCGAGATTATCTTCCTCTTCATGACCTTCCTGCAGGGCACGATGCTCGACCTGCTCAGCACAGCCATTATCCTGTTCACCGTCGAAAGTCTGGGGTTCACCCTCTCGTTCTCTATCTTCGCTATGTGCGCCTGCGTGACGCCCACAAGCTCGGCGAGCCTCTTCTGGCTCAGCTCGGCCTCCTTGCGCATCTCGCGTATTATTTTGCCTGTTATAACCATCAGTTATATTTATGGCCTAAAAGGATAAATAATGATATATAAAATAGCCCTGAATTAGTTTTGTGGGTTTATGAACATCAGCATAGAGAAGCTGGATCACAAACCAGTCTCCAAGGAGGAGATTGAGATTGTCGAGAGGAAGGGCGTCGGCCACCCGGACTCACTGACGGACGGAATATGCGAGGCCGCATCAAGGGTGCTATGCAAATATTATATGAAGCAGAAGGGCTTCGTGCTCCACCACAACCTCGACAAGGGCCTGCTGGTGGGTGGCGCCTCCAACCCGGTCTTCGGGGGCGGCGAGATAATCGAGAGCCCGACCATTACAATCGCAGGCACAGCTTCCATCGTCAAGAGTTTTGACGATATCAAGATGGTCATATATGAGGAGACGGAGCGCTACCTGAAGGAGAACCTGCGTTTCATCGACAAGCTCAATCCTGAGATAAACGTGGCAATACACCCAGGCTCGGCTGATCTGGTGAACCTATACGAGAGGTTCAACAAAGGGGAGGTCCCTCTGGCCAACGACACGTCATTCGGGGTGGGTTTCGCTCCAAAGACAGTGCTGGAGGATCTGGTGCTGCTGACGGAGCGCTTCCTCAACAGCAAGCCGATTAAGAAGAAGTGCCCGTGGATCGGTGAGGACATCAAGGTCATGGGCGTCAGGAGCAAGGACGAACTCAACCTGACGATAGCGATGGCCTTCGTCTCGGAGTTCGTCTCCGGGGTGGAGGAGTACTACGAGTTCAAGAACAAGGTCCGCGACTTGGTGAACGGGAAGTTCAGCGAGCGCATCAACGTGTCGATAAACACGGCGGACAGGGAGGACAGCGTCTACCTGACTGTGAGCGGCACCTCATGGGAGATGGGCGACGACGGCCAGGTGGGCAGGGGGAACAGGATAAATGGATTGATAACCCCTGCAAGGGTGATGTCCCTCGAGGCCTCGGCCGGGAAGAACCCGATATCGCACGTGGGGAAGCTCTACAACTTCAAGGCGCAGGAGATAGCTGACAAGGTTTCTGAAGAGACGAATCTGGACGAGGTCAAGGTCATGATCGTCTCGAAGATAGGGAAGCCGATAACCGAGCCCTTCGTCGGGGTAAAGTACATAGGGAACGGGAAGGTCAGCGAGGGGAAGATACAGGACATAGTCGACGACAGCTTATCAAGGAAAGGCTTCGAGGAGCTCAGGGACAGGCTGATTTCCGGGAAGCTGAGCGTCTGGTGATAGCTTTAAATATTCTTCTTCTTTTTACTGTGTTTATGGGAAAAGTTACAATACCTCAGGCATATTCAGATTTTTTATTCGGTAAATACCGCCTTTATATAGAACCAAAAGATTACAGTTCGCCGTATGGTATTGGCGGAGTTCTGGCAAGGTATGGTTTATCCGAAAAAGATATCCCCTTCGCCGTCCATTCAGCTCAACAATACGGCGGCTCTTATCAGCCTGATAGAGTGTATGTCCAGCCGCCTAGCCAACAGGATGCTGTAATGACATTCGGATCTGTGGTGCAGTTGAGCCTTCCCTTTACTCTTACTGTGTTGGACTCAGTAGGCCATCTCAACCCTGAAGGGAAAAAAAGGAAAAAAACAAAGACCAAATAAGGTGATTTCCGGATGCCGAAGTTCCAAATTTGCCTGAACTTTTCTGAGCCGGTGAGGTACGAGACGCACAATCTAGATTTGGGGTCAACGACATATGACATTAGTGCCACATCCTTCCAGGCGGCTTTCCTTGCAGCGACCCGAAGGCTTGTCGAAGAGCACCTCAACAAAAGAAACATTCCCATGTCCTTCTACCATCAAAGAATTTGCTCCGGGATATACGGAACTTTAGGCGATGACTACATGAGGGCGAACACATCGGTCTACCTTCGTGGAAGCCTGGTTCCTATCAGCGAACTTCCGGAAGGCGGAATA
>Ga0154846_115_pt8 | contig 14739 bp, 24 predicted proteins | sample Rifle2008BG16ft_FD_105574 | JGI IMG/M metagenome (GOLD analysis project Ga0154846, IMG submission 105574) | Candidatus Micrarchaeota archaeon RBG_16_49_10
CCTCGGCCTTGTTTATCTGTTTTATCAGCTCCCTGGTCTTGACGGCTATGTCCGGGTCCAGCCCTATGGTAGGCTCGTCCAACAAAAGCAGCCGCGGCTTGTTTAGGAACGCCTTCACCAGCGTCACCCTCATCCTCTCCCCCGACGAAAGCCCCCTGTAGAGCTTGTCCATGAGGTGCGTGGCCTCCATCTCCTTCATGAGGTAATCGACCCTCTCCTTGGAGTCCGCCTTGCTTATCCCGTAAAGGCGCGAGTAGAACTTCATTATGTCCCTGACCTTCAGGAGGTAGTGGAACCTCGTCTCACCTGACACCGTGTTTATCATCTCGAGTATCTCGTAGGGGTTCTTCGTCACGTCGAATCCCAACACCTCAACCGTCCCGCTGTCCGGCAGCAGCACTGTGGTGAGTATGTTGATGAGCGTGGTCTTCCCCGCTCCGTTGGGGCCGAGGAGGCCGAATATCTCCCCCTCCTTTATGTCGAATGATACGTCCTTGAGCGCATAGAACTCTAGCTTACCCTCCCTGAACTTCTTGGAGACGGCGTCTATCCTGACAATCTTTTTCATCTGCAATAATTGGGTTTTGGAGTTTTAGAAGTTTATCTCAGTAAACGCTGTTTACAAAATCTACTATCTTTCGTGCATTCCGTTCTGATGTATAAGGAATAAGTCCTCTGAAAAGATGTTTAGAATCGTTCTGGGAATCGTAGTTATACAGATTCCAGACATTAAATTCTCTACCCCCTTTGACTAAACAAAGACTCCAATCGGGCTTGACTATCACTAAAGTTTGACTCATAAACCCTTTCACATATCGAACCATTACTGAATTTGAAGATGCCATGTTACCGTCCTCCATAGTTAGTTTCTGGTTGAGGGATAAATCATTATGCTTTCCTACCAAATAGAAATGCACAATATTAAAAATACAGTAACGACACTAAAAATTCCGGAAAGAATCGTTACCCAATCTCCTTCACCAGCTCTTCCACCTTTCCCTTTATCTTGTCCCTCATCCTGCAGTGGAACTCGTATGGCATATCCTTTCCGTCCTCAACTTCCCAGAACCTAACCTTCCTCGACTTCTTGAGATAGCCAGGCCAAGTCTCCTTCTCGGCCATTGACACCACTATGTCTGCCCCCTCGACCATCTTGGGGGTTAGCGTCTTCGACCTGTTTTTCGAGACGTCATACCCTGCCTCGGCCATGCACCCGGTGACCTTGTCCGACAGGTCCCCGACACTCCTCCCCGCTAACCTTTCAGCCTTTGTGCCGGCACTGGACGCAGTGTTCTTCTTTGACATCCCGTTGAAGAAGGCCTCGGCCATCTGGCTCCTGCCGACATTGGCTACGCAGACGAAAAGCACTTTCATACGAACCACAAAGATATTGCCCGCAACCCTGAATAAATCCCGCTCATCTAACGGATAGCCTTGATTTCGCCTTCCCTCGCCACATTCAGCTGCAGCTCCCCCCTGAACTCCGTGAGGTAGCCGCCCCTTATCTCCACCGTGTCACCCTCCCCTATCTTCTGCATCTGCTTCCCCCATAGGGTTAGCTTGATCTTCCCGCTCTCGTCCTCGACCGTCGCCGTGGCGACCTGGGTCTTGTAGCCCAGCTTTGTCTTCACACTCCTCGGCTCAGGGAGCTCGACTATCTTCGCCCTCAGTGAAACGTTCCTCATCCCAATCTTAAGCTCGTTTATCTTGGCCAAAGATAAAACCTCCGACAGCATTTGCTATGATAAAGTTTTTAATGAATAAAGATAAATTATATTCGGGGTCTTAATAAATGAATAGGAAGCTCTTTGCTGTGGCTGTCATCACTATAGTCGGGCTTTTGCCGGTTTTGGCTCTTGCTGAGGATTGCGTGAGCGACAAGGTCACGCTTATAAACCAGCATACAGGAAATAAGGTTCTTTACAAGTGCTACAATTGTGTCAACGGCGTCTTCCAAGAGCCTCCGGCCGAGAGCGACGGCGGGGAGGAGGTCGACGGCACAAAGTATGTCTACTATGGCATCCGGGACTGCCTGGATGTCACCATAAATACTGTTCCTGATTTCTGTCCGGACAAGAACGAGACTACGGGTGAAACGGATGTCAGGGAAGGGATACTGGGGAAAGTTCTGACTGTCGACAACAAGAAGGGAGTCTACATGTTCCTGTGCGAGGCGAGCCTAGACTCAACTGAGGCGACAGGCAAGCTGTGCGGCACCATTGAGGAGTGTTGTGGCGACTCCGAATGCACCGACGAGGAGGCAATCAACAATTGCTACAGCACGGGCTCCACTAGCGATGGCTTCGAGCACAAGTGCCTGAAGGCCACGGCGGGCGGTGAAACCCCGGAGAAGGAGACAGAATGTGGTGATGGAGCTTGTTGTTACAATCAGAAGAACGATGACAATGACTATGATGGTCAGAGTCCCCTTACAGACTGCAAGGATCCGGATTGCGATAACGTCAAGGTCACTGTGAACGGCGTCGAGAAGGAGTGCGAGCACCAGACGGAAACCTTTTGCACTGACGAGTTTGACAATGACGGTGATGGACATACGGACTGCGGGGTTAGTAGCTCGACCAAAGATCCGGATTGCGATTGCCCAGACCAACCATCCCCGATAATAACGGCCCCGGCCTTGGTGGGACAGCCAGCCACGATAGGGATAGAGAACTGCAACTTCGGGATACTGATAACTAAGATAAAGTACGACGTGAAGCCGCAATCCGTTTCGGTGAAGGTGCTCAAGGCCACGACCTACACGACGCCGGCACTCGAGGGAGCGGGCACCATATTCGCGCACAGCATATGCCTTAGGCCGACAATATCCTCGCAGAAGACAACATTCCCAATATCGGCGCAATAGGGAAGACGCTGTTCCTTCAATCCTTTTTCATTTTACCTTTCAATAAGCCTTCTTGCCAAACCAATATACAAAAATATTTATATGATTTTGTGCATATACTCCCTTTATGGTAGTTGAGAAGTACCACAAAATAATGGCGAAGGTCTTCAAGTTCGTCCAGAAGGATGAGCCTACCAGCACCGCCTGCATAGCGAAGGAGCTCAAGGTGAACTGGAACACGGCGCAGAGATCCCTCTATGAATTGCAGACCGACGGGAAGGTTAAATGCAAAAAGGTCTCCGGGAGATGCATTTGGGTGATACCCAAGAAGTAGTTCCCTTTGGCATTAATCATTGTTTTTTGTATGCACCGACCAGCTCCACCTTGGTCAGAACGTGGCCCTCTATATCCTTCATTAGTTCCGCTTTTGTCGCACCCTCGGAAAGCTGCGGGATGAAGTCCAGGGCGTAGAGTTTAAAGGAATATCTGTGCGTGCCTGAAGGTGGGCATGGCCCTCCATAACCGACACTCCCGAAATCGTTCTTCCCCTCCTTTCCCGGGGCCTCGCCCTCCACTATCTTCAGCCTGTCTGCAGGTATGGCCCAGACCACCCAGTGGACCCACGTCCCCATGGGCGCGTCAGGATCGTCGATGATGAGCGCGAATGATTTAATCCCTTCCGGAACCTCCGATATCTCAAGTGGCGGACTTACGTTATCACCCTGGCAGGTGTACTTGGAGGGTATCATCTGATTGTCCTTGAATGCAGGGCTCCTCAACTTTATACCGTTCACCTCTTCCCTTGAAACGCAACCGCTCAACAACAATATTATGGCAATTGCTACAAAAATCCTTTTCTGCATAACCTATCATTCACTTATTGTATTAAAGCCGACTCCTCTAGGTAATCCTAGAATTTTAATAGGAATTATTTTTCTTTTTTTGATTAAAAAAACTTCTATTTAATAGTAAACAGTAAATGCAGTGATTTTTGATATCACATTGGTCAAAAGGGGACTTCTAACTCTTTAATGGAAGTATTACTCACATATAACAACTCTTTTTGCTGACCATTTTAATAGTTTCAAGAGGAAATTAAGTCTATGAATAGGAGTACGCTGTCCCTTTTAGCCTTTTCCATGTTCATGCTTACAAATTTCCCCGGCATCTTCAGTTTGCAGCAGGTTGCGGGAACGCTGGCTATGACAGTGCCCATCGGAGGGAGCGGATCCGCTAAGTACGGCCTGCTTAATGATGGCAACCAGACCATAAAGGTGGCGCTGAGGGCTGACGGGGACACGGCCAGCTATCTGTCGTTCCCTGAAACGATTGAGCTGCCGCCTGGAAAAATAATTTACGTCGAGGTTACTGCCATTGTGACTGATGATTACGACGAGTCCCTCGGCGGAGAATTGGCAGGCTACATCTATGCCTTGCAGGAGGGGAAGCCAGGGCAGGTGAAGCTGAACATCCAGATGAGGAAGGCTGTAAAGATAACCATACCCGGCCTGCCGGTAGCCTCGAGCACCACTACAACCCCGGAGCAGACATTAGAGCAGCCTGTGCTGGAGACAGGGTATGCGGTGAAGGCACCAATCCAAAACGCCTTGCCAATCACGTTTTTCGTTTTGATGCTCATCGCAATAGGAATATACATGATGAAAAATAGGAGGTGAAAGATGATGAAGGTGAGATTGATTGCAATTTTGACGGCAGTGATTTCAGTGATGCCACTTGCGCTAGCGGATGCGGGAGACTTGCCGGCTTTGGTCCAGGTGGGAGGAGTATGCGGAATAAGCGCATTCGACCCTACTGGATTGAACTTCGGGATAATAGCACCTGGGGCGACAAGCCCTGAAAAGAGCGTGGCAGTAACTTACACTAACGATGCGGAGGGGGCCATAATGAACATACAGGGAACCGAGTGGACGAGCGAGCCAAACACCATGCCAGTGGGACAGACAACCTGGCGCTGGGACATGCTAGCGTCTTTCACAGGGTTGACTAGCACAGCAACGGATATTGAGTTGGCCTTGGAGACTGACGGGGAGAACATACAACCCTTCCAGTTCAAGCTCAGCGTACCAGACGGACAACCTGGAGGCGCATACGCCCAAGTGATAACGTACACGATAGATTGCTAAAGAGGTGTTATGGATGAAAGGAATGTTGGCTTTTTTGGTGTCAATTGTGTTTATTTCGGCACCTGCTGCCTTGGCAGAGGACCTAGCAGCATCGGTAGAGATACCAGTGACATGCGGGATCACCCTTGAACCAACCACGATAGACTTCGGCATGGTCCAGACGGGAGGCACATCGGACGAGAAGACCACAGATGTGACGAACCAGGGATCATTCACCGGGAGCGTCTACGTGAAGGGCACTGATTGGACAACCGATTCCCTGAGCTTCGGCGTGGGGAGCACTATGTTCGGACCTACAACAACGGACAGTCCATTGTCTGCCGCTGACCAGTTCTTGGCAGACATAGAGAACGGGATGACACAATCAGCGCATTTCAAGGTCTCAATCCCATTGGGACAGAGGATGGGTAGCTACACCCAGACGATAACATTCACGTCGGCATGTGACGAGGTTTGATTTGTAGCCTTATTTTTTTGGCTGCCAATATCGAATAAGGGGAAAAAGATGAGCAGTGATAACAAGAATTTGAGGGCAGCCCTGATACTGCCCATTATGGCTTTGCTAGCGGTAGCGACGATAGCCAGCGCTTTCCAGGACGATAGCGATTTGGAGGCGACAATCAAGGTCCTCCCAGCTGCGGCTGTTGACTGCAAGCCCGACCTGTTGAGCATAAAGAGCAACGGCGAGTACGTGACCTGCTTCATAGAGCTCTCGGGCGCGGAGGTGGACGAGATAGACGTCCCCACAGTCAAGCTTTCGGTGCTGGGCAAGGGTGGTTCGGTTGACGCCGAGCTCTCTCCGACCTTCATCGGGGACTACGACTTCGACGGGTTGGATGACCTGATGGTCGTGTTCAGCAGGCCCCATGTCATAGCACTGATCGGGGACTTGGATGCGCCGACCGACTTCGTCTTTGTCGTCTCAGGGTATCTAGGGGTCTTCCCCTTCTCGGGGAACGACACCGTGAAAGTGGTGGAGCCACAGCAGATAACGCTCGTTAGATATCTCCAGTCCGGGGCGAAGGAGCTTGAGAAAGGCACGGTGTACAGGCTGGACGACCTCGACCTAGACGGGTCTTCCACAACGCTCACCCACTTCAGCGGCCACTTCTTCACAGCATCCGACGAGAGGCTCCACGGCTTTTCGGCCTTCCACTTACAGGGGAAGTTCAACGTGACCAAGAACATAAACTTCTTCGGGATGAAGTTCAAGTACAAGAAGGAGGTGCAGGTGAAGGCCTTGGCGCAGCTTGATGAGATGGAGGATTGCTACGCCTTCGAGGACATGGTGCATTGCGAGGGCAGCGGCTTCCTGTTGTTGAGCCCGGGAGGCAAGACGCGGATGGAGAGGTTCACTTTCGACATAGACGACGGGAAGGCGGAAATAAACGGGGGGCAGCAGTACAGCGACATCTTCAGCGTCACGGTGCCAGTGAATTACCTAAAGATAAAGTAGCTGTTCTTTAAAGGGGGTTTTCCCCTCACTTAATTTTTTTGTGTCTCTTCCTAGACCCGGGCAGGAAAATATTTAATCTGGCTTTCAGAAATACTATAACATGAAAAAGCTTGGCAAACAACTTGGCAAACTCAAAAAAATGAACGGCGTATATCCCATCATAATCGGGGTCTTAGCACTTATCATCATAGCGATACTGGCGACACCAAGGCTCGGGAAGGAGACTTTAATCACCACCACACAGCCGCCAATCATCACGACGACCTTGGCCGAGCAGCAGAAGCAGGTCTGCGACCCCTGCTTCAAGTACTTCAACTACTCGGGCTACATAGAGGGCGCACTAACGTTCAAGAACGGCGGCGAAAGGATACAGGTTTCGGCGGTGCAGGGTGGCAAGTTCTTCGGGAAGACGACCTTTGACCCAGGGGAGTACATAATAATAACCGGCATCCCCAAGACAGGCAGCGCGGACATCCATATAAGGTACATTGTGCTCGACTCCGGGGAAACGCACTTAGACAACGCAACGGTGCATAACTGAAGGGTGCTTTTTCCTTTTCTTGGTTCCTCTGGCTAGCTTTGCCCGGTTTAAGGTGAACGAACGTCTACTTTTTCTTCCTCTTGAGTGGCAGGTGCTTGTAGAAGCCCTTCATTATCTGGGAATGGTACTTCCCCCAACCCTGCTGGAGCCTTTTCTTTACTTTCATATCTACTGAAAGAATATTTGTATTCTGGGGTTTTAACCCTAAGCATTCAAGACCGGAGAAGGATGTATACGCGGAATTTCAGCCTTCAAGGTTTTTGTATATCTTTTCCCTATAGGCAACCGCCACGACAAATACCACAAGCCTTTTCCCGTCAATCCGCATTAGGACTCTATACTTTCCGGCCTTTAGCCTGTAATAGTCGGTTCCGACCACTTTCTTGACATGGTCATATGGCCTTATCCTACACCTTTCAAGCGCTGAGATTACCTTAGTTTGGGTCTCTTTTTCCAGTTTTTTAAGTTGCTTGAAGGCCAGATCAGAAAACTCCACCGAATAGGTCATAGTCTTAGCTCCCTTTTGACTTCTTCAAGGGTGTGTGTTTTGCCTTCACTGAATTCCTTCTCTGATTGTATTATATCCCTCTTCGCCTCCTCGGAGAGCTCCATGGAATCCTCAAGAATGTCCCACAGGACTTCTTCGTAGCTCTCCTTCTCGTAAAGCTTCCTGCCCTTGAGCTCTTTCAAGAGGGATTCGCTGATTTGTATCGTGGTTGCCATAGCAATTATATAAGTTGCTATAGTATATAAGCTTTTCGTTTCTCAGTGTTGGAGTCCCTTCAGCATTGGCGCATCATTCGAAGGTAGCCGAAAAACAAAGTCTCAGTAGGAAAGTCGGGCAAAAACAAGAAAAAAAGAAAGAAACGCAAAAAAAACACTGTAAGTCTTTTAGCATGAGACTAGAATTTCTTATGCTTCTGGTAGCAGTCCCTGCAATAGACCGGCCTGTCCGCCTTGGGCTTGAATGGTACTTGTGTTGTTTGCCCACAGTCGGAACAGACGGCGTCGTGCATCTCTCTGGGTCCGCCAAATCTGTCTCTTCTGTCAAATTTCCTCTCAAAAGGCATTCCAATTTCCTCCATCTTTTCTGTAAAAGAAGAAGTTACTCTTTCGAATCACACTCTTTTTTACATACTTCTACCTAAAATAGAGTGATTGAAAGTATTTAAACGTTGTTTTTGGCGTCGTGGATGGGGTAGAGGCCGTTGTTAGAGGCCTCTGGGTTAAGTCATGTCCTCCGGATTCGCTGGCTGTTTAAGGGCTTTTAAAAGGATCCACTACATTAAAGGTAACATATCCACGAAAGTCATAATCCGACTTCCCTTTCAGGTACTGATCAAACCACGATTTCATAATCTCCATCGCTAACGACCTTTGGTATTCCGGAATGCCTGTATTTACCCTCAGCGCCACGAATCCGGCGATATTCTCAAGAAGACTTCCAGTTATGTCAAATCCATAGTCGAAAAAGCCGGAATGGGTGCCCCCCAAAAATTTGACGAAGGACTTGTCAGAATGCAATGATTTGTAGTATCTATCTACCCTTTTGACTGAGCAAAACCTGTCCTCAGTCCCAATCTGCAACTGCACAGGCGCTTTCACTTGCCCGAGCTGCCCAAGGTTGACGTTCTTCCCAATTCCAGCAATGTCATTCCTCTGCGAGGGGGCCAAACAAACCACAGCCCCTATTCTCTTATCTTCAATAGAGGCGGCTAGGCTTGTGTTAGCACCCATCGAATGCCCTGCAAGCCCAATGGCATCTGCGTTAAAGCTCATCGACCCCTTTTCCATCTTTTCCAGAGCAAAATTCATCGTGTCCTTTATCCCAGTGAGAAAGTTTTTTGTGGTCATCACGTAAGATCGCGGAATCGATGGCATCAGGCACAGATACCCGGCATCCGCAAGAAAATCGCCTGTTTCCTGGTAAAACTGCCTTGAAACTATGCCACCATGCGTGAAGACTATTAAATATGGGTTTTCCACGTCCTTTGGCGTGAATATCGACAATGGGTAATGCCTCCCGTTCCTGGTGAAGCTGGTCTCACTGTACATGAATAAATAAAAACCAGGAAATTATTTAAGGGCTTCGAAATATGACAAGGGAATCCCCTTAAGGGTCATCCGAGGCAGAGGCTTTTTGTCAAAAACCTATTTTTTATATTGGCTGTCTATGAACTTGGCCTGCTCTTTAGACCACTTTTTGTTTGGGGTATCAATCAACCATTTAGCATAGGTTTCCATGAAATCCAAATTTTGTTCAAAGTTTCTCTTTTTTTGTTCATTTAGCTCTTTTATCAAAGATCTCTTCATAAGTCCCACCAAATATCCTTTTCAATACCTTTTCTTTTATATCCATGTCTTTTGAGAATTTAATTAAAATAGTTGGATTCAGGTAGTTTTTGAAAACCCTCGCCAGGAGAATCGCATCTAATATATCTTTTTCTGAACCCAGAAACGCTTTGTAAATTATTTGTATTTCTATGGGAGAAAAAAAGAGTTCATTCGAGTCAAAAAGAACCTTCATTCTATTGTCAAATGTTCCTCTGTCAACAGAATTGGATATAAATTTCATCTCAATGTTAGGCATCATTTGCTCTTTCTTTGCAACCCTTATAGCCATTTTTTCATCGAGAATCTTGTAAAGTTCGCTCTCTTCGCCTGAATTTATGAACCAATACTCTTTAATTAAGTCGTTGAACAACCTGGAAAACTCGTCCCTGTCCATCTTTGGGACAAGTATATCAACATCCTCAGTGGCCCTACTTCTGCCGAAAAATATTGACACATAGCCGCTTACTATGACATAGTCAGAATGTTCTTTCAGAATTTCTATGAAATCAATGACAAATTTATCCAAGATGTTCAATTCTTTGTTGTTCATTGTAATCTCGTTCTTTATAAAAGTGAATTCCATGCTTTCACCTATCCATAATTCTGTGAATACCAATATATGGCTTTCCAAGGAGGGTAAGGTTGGGGTGAATAGGAAGCCTCATGCGAGGATTGAACTCGCGACCTCGTGATTACCAATCACGCGCTCTGGCCAACTGAGCTAATGAGGCATTAACCTTCTAATATGCTTGTTATTTGAGAAATATATCTCTTTTACCCACTTCTTTAGGTTTGACTCACCATATAGCTCTACAAAATATGCTTCTGCCCTATTTTTATACCTTTTCCTTAATTTTTTTAACCTCCAACACGGCCTAAAATTCAGGCTTTTTAGGAGTTCGTACAGTTGAATAGAAAGCTCCTTGTTTGAGATTTGTATAGACAGCCGAGGATAAGGATTCTTGTAAACTTTCCTTTTATCCCAAAAAACCGTGCCTTCAGCGTCAAAAATACCTCTTATAACGCACCTGATTGTCTCGTTGTTTTGGAGAAGAAAACCAGGTATCTTTACTGTATACGATTTTCTGCCGCTCGGCAACCCCCAGTCATTTACAAATCTTTCGTACATGTTTTTTGAGTAGTAATAAAGGACAAGACCTCTATTCCTTTCCTTGAAGTGGGGTTTTGCGTCACTGAAAATTTCATCAATCAAGGGGGCTAAAAAATTATAGTAATATTCCTTCTCCTCTTTAGGGTTCCCGACAAACTGAATCATTGTATGGTTTCCATACTTCCCAGCGAACCCGTCTCCGATGAAAAAACCTATCAATTCGGCGATTTTAAGCTCATTTTCCATACAAAGAACCAGAGATTATTATGAAAAAGAGGATATCCACCTTTCCAGGGGGTATGGTTTGGATGAAAATGAGTCAATTGCTTTCTATAGTATTGCCGTTTGGCACCTTCCCGCCCTTGAAGCACAGGCCCTTGAAGTCGCAGTAGCCGCACATCTTGGTCACGTTCTTCGGGAAGTCGCTGATGGAGTCGGTGTCCTTCGACCTTATCTCGTCGATGTCCGCCTGTATCTCCTCCACGTCCGCCTCGGAGATCGGGTAGTAGACGCTCTCCCCGGTGCGCATGTAGTAGAAGGACACGTGTTTGGGCAGCTCGTTGAAGTGCTGCTTCCAGAGGTAAGCATAAGCTTTGCCCTGCTTTATGTGGTCCTCAGGGATGAAGTGCGGCAACGAGCATCGTGAGGTCTTGTAGTCGACGATCGCTATGCCCTTGCCGAAGAGGCTCATGGTCTTGTCTATGACACCGGAGAAGTTGAGCTCGGCCAGGTCAATCCTCAGCTCCCTGTCCTTGGGATAGAAGAAGCGCTTGAGGTCGTCCTCGAACCACTCCGAGTTCTTGTTCAGTTCGCACAGCTTGTCGGTCACGGAGTAGGCCAGCTTCGCAGAGTAGAAGTCCAGGAAACGCTTGGTCTCCTCCAGCAGCTCGCCCTTCTCCCTCTCGCTGGCGAAGCAGTCCGGGTACTCAGATCCTATCAGCTTCCACTCAGACTCAAGGAGCGTGAAGAGCACCTTCCGGAAGTCCTTCCTCAGCTTCTCCCAGTCCCCCTCCTTCAGGTCAACCAGATTGACGTAGTCGAAGAAGCTCTCGAGCACCTTGTGCGATATCGACCCCCTGACAAGGGCGGGTCGCGGCTTCAGCTCCGCCTTCTTGATGTAGACATAGTAGAACTTCCTCTGGCACGACTGATAGAGGGTTATGGCCGAGGGCGAGAGGCGGACGTTGTTCCTCCTGTTGAGGAAGTGGTCGATGGGCGGCATCGGATAATATTGTGTTTGGGATGATTTATTGATTTGTATGCGGGAATTGAGGGTTCTTTTGGTTAAAAAGTCGGTGTTTTTGGCTGAAAAGGCCAATTTTAATTTTAATAATATTGAAATTGAAAGTCTTTTAATTTTACTAATATTGTTATTAAAAACCGGATCTAACCCTTACTCCTCTATGCTTCTCTCTCCCCAAATCTCCTGCAGTTGAAACTTCACTCCAGAATCTTTGAGGAAATCTAGGACTTCGCTAGTCTTCTGGGTTGGAACTATGAACATACCCTTCCGAAGTTTTTTGCCTCCCATCTGCTTCAGGAGGCCCTCCTTTCTGTAAACCTTGCCGCCTGCAGCCTTGCTGTAGCCAAACAGCTTCCTTATAATTACCATCTTTTTCTTTGGTTTAAGCTTACCGAACTCGTACCTGACCATAGTGTAATGGATAGCCTCCTCCGGCCTGTAGTCGAACTTGCCGTAAAGCACAATGCCGGCACTTGTGATGCTCCTCCGCAGGGGCTTCCACTCGTCCGACTCGAGGTCGCCAATGGCGTAGGCTATGTCGAAATCCACCCCTCTGGCCTTCCATTTGCTCTTTTTCAGGCCTTCGAAATCGAACTTCAGCCTCTCGATCTTCTCCCTAATCGCATCCGTGCCTCTCCCATCGAAGAGGTCTATGAAAAGGTCTATGTCGCTGTGCTCGTCGAAGTCCCCCCTCGCGACCGACCCGAACAGAATGATCCTCCTTATCGGCCTGCTGTCAATCCTCTGGAAAAGCATCGACATGAAGTCCTCTATGTAAGATATCGCATCCTCCTTCTTCATTTCACTCCCCTATCTCCTTTTTGATTATCTTCTTGATCTCAGAGAAGAGCTTCAAGGCATCCTCAATCTCCCTCTTTGGCTTCGCCTTGCCGTAGCAAAGCAGGTTCCTCTTGTTCTCCAGCAGAACCATCCTTTTGAGTATCTCCCTCTTGTGCGGGAAGTCGAAGGGAAATTTATCCATCGCCATCCTCTCCGAGGAGAACCACCTATGGTTGATGTTCATACCCTCGTTGACCAGCTTCATCTTGTGGAGGTAGAGCTCGAAGTAGTTCTTGGCGCACTCCGTCAGGGAGAAGCCTATTATCCTCTGCCTCTCCGCGATGACGCCTTTCTTGATTTTCTCCTCAATGTCCTGCTCAAATTCCCTTATGGCCCTAAGGTGCTCTTCCCTGCTGACCATGATATATATTTGATGGTCAAGTATTAATATTTTTCGTTACATGTAACGAAATTTTACGTTATCTGTAACGAAACTTGGAGTGTTTGTGAATAATCAAGGGGAGACCATGACAATTGAGGGTTAAATAATAGGAAGATGCATTATTCAATTGATGCGAATAGCAAAGAAATGTGCCATATGCGGCAAAGCAATCGAAAGCAGGAAGTTCAATCCCAGCTCTTATGCCCAGCCTATAGGGCCGATTAATGAGGGGCTGCTGAAAAGGTATGGCGTGGAGAGTGTCTGCGGGGACTGCTTGAAGAGGATGGCAAATAAAGGGGCGTGAGTACCAACAATCGATGAAGGTATCAGTATACCTAACGTTTTCCTTTTTTCGAGGAATTTAATAGGCGGTTCACCTTCTCCTCAATTGAGTTTAGCCTTAAATTGAAATTCTCCTCGATCGAATTCAGTCTCAAATTGAAATTCTCCTCGATCGAGTCCAGCCTCAAGTTGAAATGGCCCTTCAAATCCCTCTTAGCCTCGGACAGCTGCCACGTGAAAATGAGCAGGCTTCCTCCCCATACTGCAATGAGGTCTGACGTCGTGGCGGGGCTGGAATGGGTTACTATGAACCATACGATGTACAGGGTTAGCAGGATTATTATGATGTAGCCGACCAGATTTTTCACCGAATCACCCCAACAGGCCAAGGAAGGCGGCAAGCATAAGCAGAGCGCCAATGGTCATAAGGATATAATAGAAGACCGTTGACGGATCCATGCTTTTCTTTCCTTTGGACATGCTATATCTTTCTCTTCCTTCCTTAAATTTCTTAGGTTCCATTTTTAGTCTCCTTTTGGCTCCCAGAGGCCGAATAATACGTATAGAAATCATTGTTGTAGTAGCCATTTCCAAACAGGCAACACGGCTATTTTCATATTCCCAACCGTAATCTCATCCTCCTGGCTGTAAGTAAGTATGAAACCTTCCTCCAAGTCAAAAGACTTCAAGGCTTCAGTCAAGCCGTTGACCTCCCTGCTTTTGTTGTCGTCCCGCAGCTCATAGCAAACCTGATAGCAGCCAACTATCTTCCCCTTCTCTTTAACAAGGAAATCGCACTCGTTCTTGTTCTTGAAATAGAATATCTCCCTGTACTTCCTCCTTAGATGCAAAAATACTGCATTCTCGAGCATCACCCTCCTGTCCTCGGAGAATGAAAGGGAGTTCGTTGCAGAGAGGCCGTTGTCTATCGAATAGACTTTTTTCTGGCTCACAAGTTGCTTTTTCGGCGAGAAGTCGAATCTGGGAATGGTGAAGATCAGGTAGCTGTCCTCCAGGTACGAGACGAAGGCTATTGCACTGTTTGTGGACCCCAGCTCGAAAACCCTTTTCAACGCGTTATAAGAGAACTCCTTGCCAAGGTTCGTCAGGAGATAGAGGGCCATGTCTTTTATCGTCTTGGGGTTTCTGATACCGTGCCTGACCACAATGTCCCTTGAAACTATGTCGTTCAACAACTCCTGAGGTATTTGCATCCTCCCCTCCCTCAGGTACTCTGGAAACCCACCCTTCAGAAGGTACTTTTCGAACGACCCCAAGTCGGGCTTCTCCCCCGTGAAAGCCGTGAATTCCTCGAAGGAGAATGGAAAAAGCTCGTGATTGAGGTGCCTGCCCGTGAGCCTAGTGCCCAATTCCCTGCTGAGCAACGAGGCGTTTGAGCCTGTGATTATGACATGCCTTTTCCTGTCCAGAATACCCCTCACGAACAGCTCCCAATCCTTTACGCTCTGGATTTCGTCGAAGAAATAGCGGTCGCCCTCGCCGTATTTCTCCCTGAAAACCTCGTCCAGCTTCTGGAAGTCGCTCGCCTCGAAGCCGGCGG
>Ga0154846_119_pt7 | contig 13238 bp, 19 predicted proteins | sample Rifle2008BG16ft_FD_105574 | JGI IMG/M metagenome (GOLD analysis project Ga0154846, IMG submission 105574) | Candidatus Micrarchaeota archaeon RBG_16_49_10
CTCGCCAAGATAACCGCCCTCGACGGGATTTGCAATTCCCCCGATCCTTTCGGTTACGAATTTGTTCAAAACAAGCTTTCAATCGACGAGCCATTCTCGATATTCGTCTTCGAGATAGAGCCAAACGGTGACAGGACCCCGCTACTCAGCTGCGAACCTACCATAAGGGTCGAGAGGACCATCAGGGCTAGCGTCAAGAGGATAGTGGCCTACAACACAGGCGCAGAGCTTGGGTTGGCCGAGCTCATAGTGGAGGTGTGAAGATGGGCAAAGGATTCATAAACATACTGGAAATCTTCCTGGTGGCGGTCATACTCATCATAGCCTTCGCGCACTTCTTCCCCCAGTACAAGGTGACGACCGACTGGGACGACAAGCTGATGGAGCTGCAGCTTGAGGATACGTTGACGACGATAGAGAACCTGGGCAAGGTCTACAACTTCTCGACCGGCGCGGAGGACTTCGACCTCTTCATGGAGAACATCTTCATCGAGGGCGGCGAGGGCGGCGTCTACGTCTGGTGGAACAGGACGGAAGGGCTTCCCAACGGCCACACCGAGCCTACGCCATTCTACACATGGGGCACGGAGAAGACCGTGATAGACGTCATCAACTACACCGTCGACAAGCCGGAGGGTGAGATGGTGAACTACACCTTCACGATAGGGCTTGGGAATCCTTACTGAATCGGCATTCAAAGAATATTTACAAAGGTACCATCACGAACTCTGTTCGGAATCAGCCTCATTACCGATACACAATGTTCCAGGGGATTGACCAACCTTCTATAAGTTACACTCGAACTATATACATCATTTAACCTAGACAAATCAGGGCTTACTTGGTACCCGGCTCTGTAAAGTTCCCTCAACCAAGTTTCGGCCAATTCACAATTAAGTTTGATTTCTTTGATCGCTGAATCCACACCCGATTGTTGGCCATGCAGCTTAACTGTTTGGATTGATTCATTTTCCAGTTCTTTTAGAGCCTCAAGCCTTTGGTCTAACATAACGAATTATCGCATATTAACTTTAAAAATACTTTTATTACACATCTCTAGGCAGTTAAGCTAGGAAACGGTTGTATGATTGCGGTTAAAAATGATACGAGTTCGGCCTTACCTCAGCCTAACAGTCTCAAGCGTCTTCGGCGAGGTCGCCTCTATCTTGAATATTTTGTGTATCGTCTTCGCCAGCTGCACCGTCTTGGTCGCTTCCCCATGGCAGACCAACACCCTCTCGGGCTTGGACTTAAGCCTGCTCAAGTAGTTCAGCAGCTGGTTCCTGTCGGAGTGGCCTGACAGCCCCTGGATTGTGTTGATCTCCATCTCCAGGTTAAGCACCGAGGACCTCCCGTTGTTGCTCACCGGTATCTCCTTCAAACCCCTCTGTATCTTCCTGCCCATCGTGCCCTCCGCCTGGTATCCGACGAACAGCAGGCCGTTCTTGGGGTCGCCGCCCAACGCCTTCACATGCTCCATCACAGGGCCGCCGGTCAGCATCCCGCTGGTTGATATTATCACTGCCGGCTCGCCGTCCCACGCCTTCTCCCTCTCAGCCTGCACGGTGAGCTTCTTGAATATCGGGTTCATGAAGGGGTTGTCCCCCTGGTATATACTCCTCTCCACGTTGCTCGACAGGTACTCCGGATAGGCCGTGTGTATTGCCGTGGCGTCCCATATCATGCCGTCGATGTAGACCGGGCTCTCGAATTTGTTCTCGTTGAGTATGCACATTATCTCCTGCGCCCTCCCGACGGAGAAGGACGGTATCAAACATTTCCCTTTCCTCTCTATGGTCTTCTTTACGGCCGCCATCAGGGCGTCTTCCGACTCCTTCCTGTGGGGCATCACGTCGTCCTGCCCGCCATAGGTGGACTCCATAATCAGGGTCTCCACCCTCTGGAAGCCGGTGAATGCCGGGTCGAGAAGCTGCGTCCTGTCGTACTTCAGGTCGCCAGTATAGACTATGTTGTGCAACCCCTGGCCCACGTGCAGATGGACCTGCGCGGAGCCCAGGAGATGCCCTGCGGTCTGGAAGGTCAGCCTCACGTCCGGCCCTACGTCCGACACCTCGCCGTAGTCGAGGGTTATGGAATGCTTGACGGCCTCCTTGACGCCCTTCGCAGTGAACGGCGGCTGCTGCCCATTCTTCTGCATTACGTCGATGAAGTCCATCGAGAGCATTGTGAACAGATCTATCGTGGGGGAAGTGCAGTAGAAAGGCCCTTCGTATCCGTACTCATAGAGATAAGGGACCATACCCATGTGGTCCGTGTGGGCGTGGCTGACGACTATCGCGTCGATCTCAGCCGGGTCGAACTCCTTCGTCTGCAGGTAGGGGAACTTGGTGCTGTCCGAGTCCCCGACGCCTAGCCCGCAGTCCATGAGTATCTTCGACTTGGGCGTCTCCACGATTGTGCAGGACCTCCCCACTTCTCTATAACCTCCGAGGAAAGTGAGCCTGACCCAGTCCCTGTTCGTCTGCCTCTCGGTGAATATCTTCGTCCCCACCTCCCTCAGGAACTTCTTCCTCCAGACCGTCTCGGTGTGCAGCAGGTCGCGGATGGACTTGACTATGTTAGAGCTTATCTCCGGTATCCTCTCGATTCTCGGGACCCATGAGGTCTCCTCCTTTATCCGCCTGAAGCTCTCCCCGCCCCTGCCTATCACGAGCCCGGGCTTCTCGGCCTTTATTATGACGATGCTCCTCTCCGGCTCGAACCTTATCTCCTTTATGCCGGCGTCCTCGGGTATCAGCTCCTTTATCTTCTTCTTCGCGTCCTCCGTGTCCATCGACAGGCTGCTGTCCGGCCTCACCTCTATCCTCTTCTTCAGCTCAGAAACGGCCTCCTTGATCTGCTCCCCCGACTCCTGGAAGAACACCTTGTCCTTCGTGTAGACGACGATCTCGCACCCTTCCAGGTCTATCCTGTCAACGACACCCTTGGGTAGGACTTCCTTAACCTTGTCTAAAATCTCCATCCGAATCTCCTGATGAAATGAAAAGAAAACTATACCAGCAGGCCCTTCTTCTCGTCCTCTTCGAGCAGCCTGAAGCCACCCTTGTCGATGATGGCTATGTCGAAGCCTATCCCGCCTGATGCTATATCCCTCTCGACCGCGGCCTTGATCGACTTTGCAGCCACCCTCTTCCCCTCGTCTAGGCTCATCCCGTCCTTGTAGATGGTCTCCAGGACCCCGAAAGCCATCGGGGATCCGGACCCTGTCGAGAAGAACTTCTTCTCCTCCAGGCTGGACCCGTCGGGGTGCAGTATGAATAGGTTGGGGCCGCTTTCGTCGTAGCCTGCCAGGATTATCTGTATCATGTAGGGCAGGTAGCTCCACCTTCCGCCATAGAGTATGTTCGAGAGCAGGGATGCCGTCGACCTGACCGTTATCCTCTTCTTGTTCTTTATCTCGAAGAGCTTGGTCTCGGCCTTCAAGTACCTCGCCAGCGCCTGAAGGTCCCCCACCATGCCGGCCTGCGTGATGCCTATGTGGTCGGCTATCTTGGTTATCTTAAGGTCGTCCTTCGACGCCACCATGTAGCCCATGGTAGCCTTCCTCTCCGCAGCCAGGATTATCCCGTCCTTGCAGACTATGCCCACTGTAGTGGTACCGCTTTTAATACCTTGAATCTGTTCCAAAAAAACACCCCAGAACTTGGTTGATAATAATTTAATATCAGAAGAATTTAAATAGGTATCTCTTCGCCCTCCTTCTTCGGATAAGGATTTAAAATTAATTCCTGTTTAATTAGTTATGTATTTGCAGCGGGTTGACCCTATATCTAGAGACGGCTCTGAACCAACAGGGCACAAGATTGTATTCGAGCCGATAGGGCCCAGATATAGCCTAAATTTTTTATCTTCGACACAGTTAAGAGTCTTAAAGAGAATTTACTGCGCAGAAGGACATCCCGTGACTTCTTTAGAATTGGCAAAAGGGATATATGGATTTGTGGATGAATCAACGATTAAAGACGTATATACCATAATAGCAAAAACTAGAACGTTGCTAAGGGAAAACAAACTACCTGATGACCAAATAATAATTACAGATTTGGTGAGAGGCTATAGATTCGGTTACGGTCATTGGGGCATTTTTGACATTGATTGCGCATAAAATATCGATTCAAAATAACCATTCTATTAAAACAAACATTTTGTAAGCCTTTGTGCAATTAACGGCGGCGGCGAGCCTTCTTGATTAAATGGCTCCCGAACATCCACAGCCCGGCCTTGTCGAAGGCCTTCCTCGCATCCTTCTCAAGCACGTTCTTCACGACTTTTGGCGGCTTTGCGAAATACGGCTCGAACTGGGTTATTTCATCGTCTTCGAGTATGTTCCACCTGGTGTGGCCTCCCATAAATGGGGATGAGAGCGCATAGACGACCTTCCCGACCTTGAACTCCCTCGCCATGAACGCGCACATCGGGCACGGCTCGCAGTTCGAGTACAGGACGCAGTCCGATAAATCGCCCAGCTTCTCCTTGGCCTCGTTCATAGCGACTATCTCGGCGTGGAGGAATATTTTTTGTGTGGCCTTGTTCGTAGATTCCGATATTATCTTCCCGTCCCTAACGACCAGCGCGCTGAAGGGGTTCTCCCCGCTCTCCAGCGACCTCTCCGCGAGCTCGATGCACCTCCGGATGAATTTCTCGTCGCTCATTGAAAGCACCTGATATTATTAAGGAAACGGCCTAGAAATTTATTTACATACGTTTTTCTATTGAACCATAATATTATACCTTTTTTATGTCGTATCTCATGCATATTTAAGATTATTTTTTTGTTTTATTACCACTGTCATTAGGATGGCAGTCGCTGTGTGAATGATAATGCCTGTGAGAATTTACAGAGGGGATGAACCCGTTTTGGACGAGCTATCAAGGATGGAGGAAGATTTGGTACTGTATATTTTTGCTACTCGTGCCAGCGTTTCCAACAGGGAACTCATTTCCTATCTTTGGCCAGGTCACCCTAATGCCTCACAAAATGTTAAGACTTTGGTGAGTGATGTCAGAAAAAAGTGCGGAAGAGATATTTTCATAACACACCACTCTTTTGGCTACGCGCCCAACCTAGAGAGCTATAGGGCCGTAGTAGAACAGGATTAAACCAGCTTACAAATTACGGTAAGTGCTATAATTACCCTCTCTTTAGGAAGAGCATTTAAGGTTAAGTGTCAATTGTTTGTTATGTCAGTGGCCTTTTATAAAAACGGTAAACTGGTTGGAGATGTAGTCAATCTCTTTACCCAGAAAGAATATGAGTTAGTTTTGTACTTATCCTTTAGGGGATGTTTTGCACCACAGGAAGAAATAATAGAACATCTTTGGGGCGGCTATGCATGCAATCGCATTGTTAGCCTCCATACCTTGTCTATTCGCAAAAAATTGGGAGACCCAAGTGTTATCGTGAATAAACACGGGTGTTTTAGGCTTAACCCAGAATACACTTTCGTCGCCACAGCAAATGACATCCCCCCGGAGCTAAAATAGGCCCTTCAACTTCCCAGAAAGATCCTTCCCTGTGACTTCTATTTCTTCCCCTGTCGCCATGTTCTTTAATTTGAACTTGCCGGACTTGACCTCGTTCTCGCCCACTATGACGGCGTAGGGTATCCCCAGCGAGTTTATGTACTCCAGCTGCTTCCTCAGCGGCCTGTCCATGACGTCCACCTGCGTGCTTATGCCGGCCCCCCTCAGCTCCTGCGCAAGCTTGAGGCAGTCCTTCTTGACGTTTGCGCTGACATTAACGACAAAGACTTTCGTGTAGGTTTTCCTCTTCACCTTGTCCCTGTCCTTCAGCAGGTCTATTATCCTCTCCACCCCCAGGCCGAATCCGACAGATGGCGTCTCCTCCCTTCCCTCGGCGAACGCCCCTATCATCCTGTCATACCTTCCCCCGCCGGCCAGGCTGCCTATCGACTTCTCGTCGCTCATGGCCTCGAAGATGGTCGAGGTGTAGTAGTCCAGCCCCCTCGCTAGGCTAAGGTCGATGATCACATTTTCCTTTCCCAGGTCCTTCAGGAAGCCTACCAGCTCCCCCAGCTCCCTTATCCCTTCCTCCGCGTCCTTCGTCTTGACAGCGTCCTTTATCTTTTCCAAGACCTCCTCTGGCTTGCCGTCTATCTCGAGTATCTCCATTATCTTGTCCGCCGCCCCGCCTATCCCCCTCTCGTCAAGCTCCCTCCTCACCCCATACTTCCCGATCTTGTCTAGCTTGTCTATCGCGCGGTAGGCGTCGAGGACCTTTTTCCTGTTTACGCCGCAGTCCTCTATTATCGCCGTCAGCAGCTTCCTGTTGTTCACCCTCATGTAGCCCTTGAAGCCCAGCTCCTCCAGCACTTCAAGTACTATCGCAATCACTTCAGCGTCGGCCAGCATGCTCTTGGCCCCTGCGGTGTCGCAGTCGCACTGCCAGAATTCCCGATATTTCCCACGCTTTATTTCCTCGTAGCGCCAGACCCGGGATATCTCATACCTCCTCACCGGCTTGGGCAGCTGCGGGTTGCTCGCCATCTGCCTGCAGAAGGGCACGGTCTGGTCGAACCTCAATGACAATTTGCGGCCTGACTTGTCCTCGAAGACGTAGAGCTTGTCCGCCTCGCCCTCGCCTATCGACTCCTTCATCGCGAAGAGTTCGTAGTTCTCGAAGGCCGGCGTCTTGAATGGGTCGAACCCCCACCTCTGGAAGATCGACTTCACAGTGTCGAAAACCCTCTCCCTGAGGATCATCTCCTCGGGTAAAAAGTCTCTTGTCCCCCTTGGGGTTTGGAATTTTTCCGACATTTTCGTTCGCCTCTGATTAAGTGTCCATTTTATTGGACACCCGTCCATTTTTTTAAACGGCTGTTAAATTTTTTTAACACATGTTAATTTTTTTTAACACCTGCACAGCCTACACTATTTTTGGTTGTTTAAAATAAAAAAGAAAGAAATCAGATAACACAATCGTAATTTTTGTCACCTCTCCAGTAGGATTCCCTCAGCGGGCAGCTCTCGTAAGGTGTACTTCTAATCCTTTTCGCCTCTTTACTATTCCATATCTCTTTCAAAGTCTGCTTCTTGAAGTTTCCCAAAGATTTTTTGGAGCCTGTGCACGCGAAGGCCTCCCCGAGTATGTTCACATAAATAGCGTAGTGGAGTTGCCTGCACCACACACCTCCCATGTAAGGCAAAGTAAGTTTGTATTTTAGCTTGAACTCCTTTCCATCGACTTGCTTGGCCTTTTCGTATATTTTTTTTGTTTCCTCCTTGCTCAGCATCCACCCTGTCAACTTTCTTGCCCCGCCTATTGGCATCAAAGGCCTGAAAAGAGGGAAAATATTGTTTTTCCTGCACCATCTCAGCGCTTCATAAACCCCTTCCTTGTTGATGTTCGCAATTACCAGATCCCTCCCAAGCCTTGTCGGTGTGGTTTTGTTCAGACCTTCCTCCATCAAGTAACCTATCGCTTCGTTTCTCCTTTTCGCATACCCCTTTTTACCTACCATTTCATCCTCTTTTTCCTCGTCGAGCGAGTTGCACTTGACTATCAAGGAGACGCCCATTTTCGCAAGCCTTTTCGCTATGCCCCTATCTATAAGTGAGCCGTTGGTGAATATCAGGACCCACATACCAAGCGAGTTTGCATACTCTATCATTGGCCAAATATCTGGATCTGCGAATGGTTCCCCGGCGCCTGTTATCTTAACCGTCTCGCAACCCAGCTCTTTCGCCTGCTTGATGAGGTCTAACCTTTTTTTGAGCGGCAACTCATTCTCTAGTGCTTCCTTAGTCCCGTAGACATCCCTGAAGCAATATTGGCAGTTAAGGTTGCATCTGTTGCTCGTCTCTATGTCTATCAGAAGCATTTTGTTGCCTTTCTCTGCTTCCGCCAATTCCTTGTTGCTCAAATTCAATCCCTTTATCACAGGTATTTTCTCATTTATCGGAACTGCAGTCATTTTCAAAACCTCCATCATTTGCCCAAATACACCTTTGTTGTAAGGCTTTCCCTGCCATCCAAAAGCGTTTTAATTTCCCACGGAAAATCACCGCAACATGACGCGTCTTTGCTAGCGATTTGTATAGCTTCCTCCGGGCCTATCCTCTGTTCTGTCGGGACATAAACAATTCTTGTTCCGTCCCTTTCGTACTCATATTGCGGCGGCTCACAACTGCCATAGAAGACAACCCCTTCACCAGCAAGCACGCGCCCTGTCTCTTTAGCCATTTCCTTCAGTTCGGGTATCCTGTCAAAGGCGTTGAACTGCATGACAGAATTGAAAACACCCGATTTGAAAGGCAACTTTGAGGCATTCCCTTGTATAGGCACGATATCTTTATTGAGCAGCTCTATCTTTTTCTTGAGTTTCAATGCCATGGGATAAGATATATCCAGCCCAAAAAAAGGGCCTGAAAAGCCCATTGAACTCAGCCCCAGAAGATTATCTCCTGGCCCACATGCCGTCTCAAGCACTGGCCCTTCAGGAATTTCCGGAGTCAGCATTTTTGGCAGTTTGAAAGTACCTTTGTACAACTCCATGTCATATCTAGCCCTTGTAGCTTCCTGCTGTAGCCTTGCATTATCGACTTCAGGCAAAGAGCCTCCTATTTCCGAGAGCGCTCCTATAAGCCTTGCTATTCCAGTCCTTCTACCGTAATCTTTTGCATAAAGTTGCGAGAGCCTATCCACCCACAAAGAAATGTCAGATCCTTGTCGGCTCTCATCCCTTATCATATCCAGTAGTCTTCTTTCCCCATAGTTCCAACCTTTTCTGCTTGAACGGTCTCCATAAAAAACAGGAACACCTTCCAATATGGGATAAGAAGTCCCGCAACCTTCGCACTGATATTCAGGTCTTCTTCCTGTAATCAGTCTGAGGTTGTATTTGTCAGACGGACAAGCAAGAAACTCACTCGCCCGATTCAATACATCCATCCATGTGAACTGATTCACCACTCATTTTTTTCCACCTCTCAAACTTTTTAGAGGGCCAGAACCGGGACTCGAACCCGGACAGGGGGATCCACAGTCCCCTGCACTCGCCATTGTGCTATTCCGGCCATCCAGGGGGAGGATATATATGCAGCCATCCCTTACGGAAAGCCTGACCTCAGAACCCTCCAGCAGCTTCAGCCTCGCCCTCACAGGCATCGGTATTGAGACTCTCCCTTTGGAGTCGATTTTAGAAATTGTCGCAGGCACGGCTAAGATGAACTCGTCCACCCTTCGTGAAGACTTTCACCCTTCATGCCATGCACCTATCGTTTCTTAATGGTCGAGCTAGTATTTAAATGCCGGGGTGGGATGGATTGTGTTCAAACTCCAGGCCCTAATCCATCAAAAAAATCATATATTGGTTTACGATCCGACGGGCGTTTTAGTATGCAAGGAATCCCCGCCTTTTGCAACTTTTCAACAGCTTCCTCTCTCCCACAAATTGCCAAAAATACGGCAGCACCACGAGCTTCACATACCCGTTCCGCTATCGAAGTGTCAGGGCTTCCATGCTTCCCGTAATTCGCGTCCATTAGAATACCTGTATAACCGCCTCTTCTGGCTTCCCCTACTATCTCTTCTGGCCCAGGGGACGCGTGCCTGTAACCCATATTATCTAGGTACATCTGTATACCTTCGCGGAATGTATTATCGTGAAGGCCAAGCATCACAGTGACTTCGCTCATGGTTTTAATTAATTAGTTAAGGATTTAAACTGTTTTTTTTGCTTGGAAAGCCTTGAAAATGGGCAATATAGTGGCTTTTGGACGGCTACATAACACCGAATTCTTCTAAGGAAAGACATTTAAGTCTAACCTCAGAATTAAAGTCATGCCATACAGGTTTGCCGTAAAGGCTACGGAGCATGTTCCGGAAATGGACTATATGGGCACATTTACCGTTGGCGATACAAATTTCAACTTCCATTACAGGTCATCTGAAACAGAACTGTTTACTCTGGAGGAGATGGCCAAGGAGTTCAGTGCCACGCTGGCTGGCAAGCCGGTCGCGCTTTCCCCGGCAATCACTTATCTGCTGGTCAAGGGAGTTGCGCAAGTGGCTATGAAGTACGAAACTCTGGCAAGGTCGCTATACCCTACACCTGACGGAAGCCATTCTATGCTGGATACCCTTAAGTGGGCTGAGGATAACATGGGCGCAAGCCACAGCGTCACAGTCGATACGGTTGTCCCGGCGGAATACGAAGTAGAGGTCAAAAAGTTCCTCGAGAGCCTTCCCGGCTAAGGCAAAAAAAGTCTAAGATGTGGCTGAAGGGCGGCTGTCATTTCAGAAACTCCCCTAGGATTGTCCTTCCCATGGCACTCATGACCGGGATTACCCCACCATCGCTCTCTACGAGCAGCCCCAATCCAATCAGGCTTGCAGCCAGCCCTCGCTCGGTAGTATGTGGAACGACGGGGACCTTAAGCCTTTCATAACAATCATAAACGCTCTGCAGGTATCTCAGTGACCCCACGCCCAAAAATGTCGGGGTCTCAGAACTCACAGTATAATGGCCGGTGTGATGCTCGTTGAACCTGTCGCCACCGGACTTCAGAGCGGCCAGTATGGTCATGCCTGTGTAAGCGCCTTTGGCATTCATGTAAGTTGTTTGGGATGTGACGCTTTTATCCTTTTTTGTACGAGATGAGGCCCTTCTATCTAGTAGGAAGCAGCCTGTTGTTTTGCAGAGAAAGAGCATAATTTATGTTTAGGCACATTAAAATAACTCATGCCCGGAGAACAAGCACCCCCAACAAGAACGCAAGTCTTCATATACTATGCGGAAAATTTAACAGGGCTCCCTCGAGCTGTCATAGACGGGCTAATTGCAATAGGCTATATGCAGAGATTTTATGAGACAACAGACGGTGCTAAAAGAAGCCAATTCTATACTCGAAGACGCACTGTTACCGAGGTAGACGATAAAGTTATCTATAATGGACCATTAGGACCAGTAGAAGAGAATGATTTCGGGCTGAGGACCTTGCGCTTTTTGAGGGACAACTTACCGCACACAGGAATATTGGATGTCATGGGGCATCCGTTTGAAATCCCCGGTTGATTTTTTTCCTTTGCTTTTCATCCCTTACCTGCGACTTCCAGTGACAGCCCAACCTTGAAGGAAAGGGATTTAAAGGTAACCGGAGAATAAAGGTCATGTCATACAGGTGGGGCGGTATTCCGCCTTTTGGGCGTCAACCCTTTGGAGGCCAAGGCGGCACGCCACAGTACGGCGGCTCCCTCGACTTCGACCATGGGATAAAGGTCGGGCCACAGCCCATCCCAATACCGGTGCACGTCACCTACCAGTTCGAGTCGCTAGGGTTCATAGACAATGTCCCCTACACGAGAGAATACACAATAAGAATCAACAGAATGACCTTCAACACCAGCAGGCTGAGCATGGCTGTCATCAATATGATGCATATAATAGCCCAGAAAATATACGAGAACGCATACAATAGGGTAATAGCCGACATCAAATCGCAGGGGTACGAGGTCTTCAGGTGATGTTTTCCCCTTGATGGGTCTTACCTAATCCAGCGTTTTAATTCTGCCCATAGTTCTCTATCCTGACCGCTGCAACCCATGAGGCGTACCAGGGACTGTTTGGGTCGCTGTCTAGCGCAGGTAACATCTCAGGATCCAGACGCCCTTGCTTCTCCAAGCTGTCCAAATAAGGCCAAAGTTTGCTGGTCCAGCCCCGCCACAGAACCGCCTCTTTGCCCGTTGCGTCCGTAAAAAACACCACCGACTTGCCGCAACCAAGGTGCCTGTAGCCGGTTGCCGTATTTTGAAGCACGTTGGCCATAATTTCACCCCACTCGCTATGAATCAAGGGAAACTCACTGGCGGGTTGCCAAGACACTCATACTGCTCTTCCGTCAAAGGTAGCAGATCCTTCCTTCTTTGTGGGGTTGCTGTCCAAGAGCTGTAAAGACCAACATAACCAGCCTCGTCGTACACTTCAAAGGCGTAGAAGGAACATCTCGGCACAACCGGCTTAGGGGCCAATCTCCATCCTTCCACCGCTATACCAGCGGCTGTTGTGATGTCGGCTAGCACCATAAACCTCAATAAAATCTTGAAGACTCAAGCTCTTAAGCTTTCACCTCACCCTTGGAAAAGTTCTAAATAGCTATTCCAGGACCCATGGGTTCCTTATCTCCTCGACCTTGACCACGACAGGGGCATACTCTACATACCCCCAGCTCCTTACGCCTCCCGGGTCCGGCCTTATGTCGGCCTCAGGTATCATGAGATAGTGCCTGAATATTGTAAGCTTAGCTCTGGGGTAGGCGCCGTGGGCATCGTATACATCACCCTTGTCCCCAATCACGAACCATACGAGGGGCTTATCCCACAGTTCCTCTGGTATGTCGTAGTCTTTACACACAGTCGGTGGAATCCTATCTCCGGGGGCTATCCTAACGGCCCTGTAGTGGTAGCATTTTACTGACGCACGGGTCATAGGAGTAGATATTGCATTGAACCTTTTAAGCCTTTCATTCCCGGCTGATTTCCTTCTATTTCCACTTTTTGGAGCTGACCTCAGGCGGCAGCATGGCAGAATGCCTGAGGATCGGGTTATTTCATCTCCTTTTGCCCCGCACATAAACGCTGATACTCTCAAGGTTCCCTTCAATATCAACCCCATCCCTCTTGCCCATATCTATCAGCTTTCTTCTGAGCGCCAGCGCCAGCATCTGCGCATTCCTCGGGTCGGTGAGGTACTCGGCGGGATACTCTTGGGTAAGCTCCCTCAGCGCCGGCTCCAGATACATTTTCGAGGCCGCGAAACTGACAAAGCTCATGATCGCCCACCTGGTCGGGGGGAACGCCAGGGCGAGCCTGTACAGGGGAGGGTAGTCCTCGTCATATCCCATGAACCAAATCTGGCTTTCCGCCGTTAAGAATGTTTTGGCTGCTAATGTGCCGAGATTATAAGAATTGTTTAGGTCTAAGGCTTTTATCCTTTCTGGCAAATAGTGGACTCAGTAACATAAAAATAATATACTCAGTAACATAAACACACTAAATGAGGTTTGGGTCGACTAGGCAGTTAGGCAATCCAGCGGCTCAAACGCCCTTCGCATCAACAGATAGCCCATAAGGTCGTAAAAAGTCGTTAATACCACAGTTTCCACAGGCCCGGCAAAAAAGGGTTAGATCTAAAACAGTGTCATCATATGTAGACCCATCTCTTACATACAAATATTGTCTCCTAGCCTTAGTTACGGCA
>Ga0154846_103_pt6 | contig 11823 bp, 5 predicted proteins | sample Rifle2008BG16ft_FD_105574 | JGI IMG/M metagenome (GOLD analysis project Ga0154846, IMG submission 105574) | Candidatus Micrarchaeota archaeon RBG_16_49_10
GGCCGCTATTTAACGGTATGTCCTTGATGAACCGGTAGAACGTCCCGAACATTGGCCGATGGTCATGCGACGGCCCTGTTTTTGGCTGGTAGTAAATCTGCCTGGTAAGGTCACCCCCAGCAAAGAACTGTTCCATTAAGCCACCGTGGTTAATGCCCGCCCAGATGAAATCATGGAGCCATTGCCCCCTGTCAAGGTTATTCGCAAACACATCCACGCCATTAAAATACCAGGCGGTCTCCCCACGGATAAACGGTTTCCTCTTGCCTTCCGAAAAAATGTTAGGCAGCGTGCTCAACCAATACGAAAAGAGAGCTGAGTCATTGAACAGGGTTGAATTTGTCACCCCCTCTGTGGCATAGAGGTGCTGGTCCACGTAATCCATATCCGCCGAGGCTTTATCCGCATTGTTCCAGAAACGCCATGGGTAAGCGCTGCCCCAGAAGGAGGTTGAAACTAGGTGGGAATTGGGATGATTATAACGGCATACATTACCTACCAACGCATCCGATACAGGCTCCTGCCCGAAGACCCCGCATTTCATATACTTTCCAAACTCATCGGCTTGGGCCCAATGCCTGGAGCTGCCGGGGTCGCCTTCGTTCAAAAGCTCCCATGAATGGATGTTTGGGGAGTATCCCCACCTCGCCTGCATGTAGCGCCACCATGCCTGCTGTAGCCATCTGCCTTTGGTCACGTTCCGAAAGTTGCCGTAAAAATAATCATCATCAGGCGCGGAGAGAGGTTGCCCATTATAGCCTATTGACTGGAGAATCCTGTCGTTTTTTTCAAGCATCACGCTTTTCAGATAAATGTCATTTTGCTTTGCATTGTCCAGTAGTTTATCCAGCGCATACGCATCCCTTTGGTTTATATAGAGATGCATCGACATCCATGGCTTGTAAACCAGATTAGGGCCATATTGCCCGGAGCCTAAGGATTCTTCCAGCCAAACATAGTCAACAAATACGTGCCCTGCACTCCTGTCGGAATCCGTAGAGTTGACATTGTCGAAAGTCAGATAAAGGCGGCCGGAAAAATCAGTTGCCCCGCTATTAAAGGTCCCTTCAATTATTGACCACCCAGAATTTTGCGGGTCTGGATAATCTGTCCATGACTGGCCTGCTGAAGGGGCATAGGTAGCAGCAATGACAGTCCCCGTGCCGGGGTAATAGCACTTTGACTGGTCTGTTGTTCCCCATAGCTGGCCGCTAGATTTTTTCACTGCGAATCCATACGGCAGTCCCGCCACCCGCGGACCTTCCAAATCCTGGCTGCTATATCTTACTCTAACCCTGTAGGGAGTATTTTGCTTAAGTGCTATTTGAGGTGACAAATCCCCTAGCACTCTGCATGGGGTAAAAAACTGCTGGTCGCCATTCATGTCAGATGCCTCATCAAAATTTAGCCACATGTAATATTCCGAGCCCAACGGGAGTGAGGGCGGAACCAGCGAGGGGTAGTTGGTGAACTGACTGCTTATATTGTTGACTATTCCCATCCTTGGCTCTTGGGTCGCATGAACCCTGTTGTGTGAACCCCATTTACCATACGATTCGCCATAGATGGAAGATTGGGTGATCCAGACCCTTGTGAGCTGAGTCCCGTTCGCCCCCATGATATCAAAATCATTTAAGACTGGGCCCAAAGGACTCAAATCGCCGCCATTCAGGTTAAATCCGAGAGCAGGGAAGTAGGTGCCATCATCATATTCAAAGTAGCGTGGGTCTTGGCTCAACTTAACAAAGCCGTGGCTTGATGAGTCCACCACATCGATGGAAGCGGGTGCCGTTTGGACAGTCCCCCCAGCATCTCTGGCAATGATGTAGTAACGCCATCCCCCAACCTGGTTAGGGCTGAGGCGGACTTTCCAATAACCGCTTGTAGGATAGAGCCAGTCCTCCCCATTCTTGACTTCGTAAGTGTAATCTTGGTAGTAGAATGCAGGCACCGTATAATTAGTTACCCAGTTGTCCGGTGTGAATACCGCGCTGACCGAAACTCCAATCCCCGGGGCAATTCCCGGTGGGGGGTTGGCATCGTAGGGGAAGAACGAGTTTTGCGCTACTGTGTCCAAATCAAAGGAAACCTCGAACTTCTCGTATTTCGGGACTTGGTTGTTTGGAAAGTCCGCCAAATTGTCTCTAATGTTTGATATAACTGGTCCGGAGCCACTTGTAATCGTGAAAACTGCGCTCGCAACGGGGCTTGGGCTATACCCAGCTCTAATGGCAATCGACTTGATTGTCGCAGAGTTTGTTATGGTGAACGGCATGGCATATAAAAGGGAATTGTTTGTTGGGGTACTACCATCAGTTGTATAATAGATAGAAGCCCCTGTTGTCGCAGTCGTCAATATAATCTCTTGGGAAGTTGCAAATGTCCCGCCGTTTGGCGTTATCACTGGCGTCTGTGCTCTGTTGGATGGCGTTACTATTAGCTGATTATTGCTCTGGATATTAATGCTGGAATTAGACGCTAAAGCTGCAATAAAATAATACTCCGGGTCGCCTAATGTGCAAATGCCGAATATGTCGCCGTCGCACTGCCATTCTGCTAGCCATGTTGTCGTTGCGGTATTGCCGTTAAATGTTACTTGGGCCGGATTCGCCCGCGAAGGGTCATCAGGATCAAGCGTATCATCTTCCATCACTGTGAAGCCAACAAGCTGGCCGTTACAGTTGCTCCCTGTGGCAGTCAACACGGCTTGTGTTCCCTCCGAGGCCGTGGCTTGTGACCAGGCTGCAGAGTTTAATGTGCATGTTGATGAGGCCGGATTTACCCTAATCGTCAAATCATCAAAAGACGAAAGTGCCCCATCCGAGGAAGTCAGTCTGAGCACATACGTCCCGTTAGTCGAAAACGTGGCAGTAGTGTCAACGTTATTGGAATTCCCAAACGTTGGGCTGCTTGGGCCGGAAACAGTGCTCCATGCATATGTCAATGTGCCGGTGGGCAGGCCGTCATCCGACACAGTGCCATCCAAATTGGCAAGAGACGGGAGCGTTATTGTCTGATCACTGCCGGCATTTACAACGGGGGCCGTGTTCGTCACATTGCCACTGCTGTTTGCCTCAAGGATTGCAACAAGATTGTCTATATAATAAAGGTCACCTACCGGAATTACTGGAGTGTCTAAATATTTTGCAAGCTCATTGCGTGAGGCGTGTTTTACTAAGGACAGGCCTTGGAAAAGAGAGTGGGTCTGTTGGTAAGGCATAATAGCAAATTCCCCCTGAGTTTCCCCATTGTGGGCAACCATCCAGTATGGAGCAATGTCTTGATATTTTTGTAGGATACTTTGAATATCTTTATCTGGATTAGAAGACCTGGCATTGGCATATAGATAATCACCCAGTTCTGGGGTCATATACGCAAAATTATAGTAGGTGATTAGGGATTCAAAGTAGCATTCATTATCACATGTCCCAAAATTCTGTTGTGTATCAGGAAATGTCTTCAGATTTGTTATTCTTAGTGTTTTTAATCGATTAAGCTCCATTTCATAAGCGGCATATTGTGCCTGATTTTGGCCAGCCATTTTTGCAAGTTCAATATAGCCAATATATCCTGAGATGTAAGCATTGTGAATATGCGGAAAGGCTGCCAGATAATCATTTGTTTTAGTGATGTTCGGTTTTATAGTATTTTGAGCTTGAGTGAGTAGTGAGGGCAGGCTACACGGCGAAGTGCACAAACCGGCTTGGGCATATTTCCACATAGCGTAGACATTCTGCGGTGGTATACCCCATCCGGAAAAACTCGCCCCTTGTTTAGGAGTAAAATGGGGGATATCAAAAACTCGATAAATATATGGTGGATATGGATATGGGTCTCGAGGTATGCCGTTGGGTGGATAATTGAGGGACCCATTTATATCGTTAGTAAAACCAGTGTGTGAATAGGATAGAGGCGGAAAAAGATTATACTCACTCCGCAGATACGCTTTCACTTCGGCCTGTAAGTTTCTCGGGCTAGTCGGAAGAAAAGGAAGAGCTCGTAGAAGAACTAAATGTAAGTCTCCCGGATTATGCCAATAGTGTCCTAACTCGTCTTCGAAACCTCGAGAATGATGACCAAAAGCGAAACCATTACTCGGCATAAGATGTCCAGCAGCTATCATCTCCGAAACTTCTTGCTCCAATCTAGTTCTAAGCAGCCCGTCTGTTAGTGACGAAGTGTTGCTTGGAGGTGTCATGTTTGGCGCAGAAGGAAGGACAGGAGCATTCGAACCTGCACCTCCTTGACCAAAGGCTACTAGTGAATTACCTAAAATAACATAGAGTTTTCCCTGATAGGCAGCTGGTCCAACCTTATCATTCTCATTCCAAAAAACAGCGGCACAGCAAGGAAGAGTGGGTTCATTAGGAAGAACCTTAGGATCCCAGAAAAATTTGGATGCCTCTGTGAAGTAATACGCATTAGGATTAAGTGGTAAGCCTGCAGTATCAGTAGTCCAGTTGTAAAATGGCAAGCCGCCACTGTTAAAGTAACCTCTTTCTCGACTGAAGTCAGTCATCGGGAAATTGGTGTTGGGCTTGGATATGTTTATTTCACCCACACCCCGGTCACAGCAGTGGTTGTAGTACACTTTATCCCCAGAAGCTGAAAGTCCTGTCGGTTCATCAGAGGAACGTAGTCCAGAAAAGGGAAGGCTTAAAATGGGTGTTCCCACCTTCCAACCTGATATCGTGGCGCTCGAAAAGCTAGACCCTCTCGCTCTGTTTACGGTATGAAAATAAAGGACGGAGGCATTATTATAGTGTGAGACAACAGGAGGGTCGTGTGTACCTGTGTCACCGACCCACGAGATTGGGGCAGCATCCATTCTTCCATCATTGTCTAAATCAAATTGTCTTTCAAGGCCCGTGACCCGATTAACAAAGAATGCATTGCGGCGATACGGGAACTGCTCAAAATAATCAGGGAAGCTACTTCCGTTGGGATTGGGATTGCTACTCACGTCAAGTATCTTTTCACCCACCGCCCAGTACCCAGATTGGGTATCATTACCAAGGACTCCAGGCACCTTACTCGGATTAGGATTTGGCCCAAACAACCATGCTGCCTCTTGCCCATTCGTTGCATAAAATCCACTCCGTGTGAATATAACGTCGTCGCCATATATCACAGGCCACCATGAGTAAAATCCGTTGCTAGGGAATTTATCCTTTGATGGGGTAGAGGCATTGGAGTCAGATTGCCAAACTAAATCACCATTTTGGGTATTAAGTGCATACGCATAGCCGTCGTTTGAGGCAAAGTACAAAGTACCTCGAGATGTGGAAGAGATACCATCGTCCTCTGGCTGATAAGCCGCGGATTGCAGAATTTGATTTCCTGTTTGGTATTTCCAAACCAGCACACCAGAATTGGCATCGACTGCATAGAAGGCACCGTCTCTATTTCCCGCATAGACCATGCCATTTACAACTACAGGGCTTGTGTAAAAACCCCCATCTGCGGTAAATGTCCATAACCCTTCCCCACTGCTTGCACTCACGGCATGCAACTTCCTATCTATGCCGCCAACGAACAAAACACCGCTGTCGTAAGTGGGTGAGTGGCCAAGAGGGAGCTCAGTTGCATAAACCCAAACTAATGCTCCTGTGTTGGCGTCAAAGGCATAAAGCCCCCCGGCAGTCGAGACAAAAACCTTCCCGTCAGCTCCGACCACCTGGACATGCTGGGACACATATGGATAAATCGGCTTAACCCATAGAGCAGCAACATTATTTGGAACATTTTCAGGAGTCCAGCTGTGGCGTTGAGAATTTGCCCCTGCCATCGGCCAGTTGATTTCTGCTGAACCGCTGCTCATAGAAACTACCAAAGTGTTTTCAGAGAAAACCTCTGGATTCACACTGGCCTTGAAAATATATTCAGGATCATCATTTAAGATTGGAAGCGGACTGTCATCCTCCCATTCAGCTTTCCACATCAGGGTTGCCCTGCCTTGGGAGAATATCGTCTCCATTTTTTTTACGGACTTACTAGAAACGAAGTCGATTTCAATTATTTCAAATGTCGTATTAAGCCCGTCGCAATTTTCGCCTTCAACATTCATGGAGACAAACTCTTGGTTTTTTGCGTTTGTTGTTGACCAGTAGGCCCTTGTAAGGTTACAGGGAGCGCAGTTCTGTATATCGACAGGCTTATTATCATAGGTTTGGCACAAATTTCTATCCATGCAGCTTCTAGTCCTATTCCCGGATATGCAGGCACTCCATTCTCCGCATTCCCAATTTTCAAGACATTTTACTTGTAAACCCTGTTTTTCCTGCAAAAGGCATGATCTCGTTGAAAAGGGCATGTTAAGTTGCGTATTGCACCTGTTTTTATCCTCGCAAACTCTAATTTGCGTATTGTTTGTACATTCACCCCATTCACTGCATTTCCACTCTTCCTTGCAGGAGCCATCAGAGCATGGTGTTTCTAAATTAGGTTTGCTTGTTTCTGTGCCGCAGTTATTTAAATCGGTGCAACTTCTGGTTTGAAGATTATCCATGCAACTACTCCATTGCGTGCATTTCCACCGTTCAGCGCATGCCATACCGCAAGAAGTTGTCTCACTGGTCTCATTGGCTGTTTTATTACAGTCGTTAGAAATAACACAAATCCTTGTTTGTTCCCCATTGGCGCATTCGCTCCATGGGTCGCAAATTTTTTTAACCGAACAGTTCGATGTTGAGTTTTGGATTATCTTCGTGTCGTTTTTGAGCGGGGCGTCTTCACTGACATTCCCTTTATTTGCAGGTGAATCAAACTTTGCAGTTGGGTAACCGCTCGAGGCTTTACCTGTCAAACCTACCGGCTTCTGAAGCATTAGAACCAGAGACACGCCTATTAGCACAATAAATGCTAAAGACAAAAGAGGTTCAGCCCTAAAGTCAATTCCATTCCTACTCTCCTTTCCCATCCCATCGCTCTTAATAAATTCAAACTTGAGGTTATAAAAATGTGTGCTCGGTGTAAGCATACACATTCTTTGGGACCTACCTCATTTGGTATGCCGGCTACAAATATTCCAAGCTGGGAACCGATAAATCTACCAAAAAGATAGCCGAGAAAGGGAGAGGCAGTTTAGGGTAAAGCCGTATGGATGTGACTGAAAGTTGCATTTTTATTTCACCTGCTTCATTATTATCGCCGTCTTGGTCTTATCGACACCCTTTATTGACCTGAGTTTCTTTACCACAAAATCATTCAGCTCATCGGTATCAGAGACATAAAACTTTACCAGGATGTCCGTTTCCCCCGTCATTATGCACACTTCCTCGACACCAGGCAATAACGATACTCTTTTCGCCACATCTTCTTGGAAATCGGGCTCGTTCGGCGGATAGTTGACCGTTATATGAATGTACGCCCCTATACCTTTGTTTATCTTCTTCTTGTCGATAATGGCCTTATACCCAGTAAATATCCCTTCTTTCTTCAACTTTTTGATTCTGTTATGCACTGTGGTCTGCGGTATCCTAAGCCTTCTGGCCAAGTCCTTCGTCGTCAGTCTCCCTTCGTTTTCGAGCATATTTACTATTTCCAAATCCTTGTCGTCCAACATATGGAATATTTTTCCATTTTTAGTATTTAAAACTATCTATTTTAGTATAAAATTCCATTTTTGTGGAATTAAATTTATATAAAGTAGATGCTTCTATTAGGCAGTATTAAAAATTAATACAGTGATAGAAATGAAGTTGTATAAAGTTAAAGGCGAACCAATTTGTGGTGGGGGAGAATGTGAATCTACAATTTCGGACAGAATTAGAAGGGTTGTCTTTGAAGTATTGGGAAAACCCGAGGATTATACTACTAGAGGAATTTATTTAGATGGAATATTAGACCTTAGTTCAGCTCATAAAAGTGGTAGTGTGAGATTTATTGATTCAATTATGCATTTTTTAATTGATGTTTATGGATATAAAGTGGAAGATCTTGGTGACGGAAGATTTAGGCCTTTTAAATAACAATTTCCCATTTTGTGATTATCTATTATTAATAAAAACGTTTTATTTCTCAAATATCAATTGATGAGTATGTCCGATTGTGTTTTTTGTAAATTAGTTAAAGGAGAATTAGATTCAGCCAAAATTTGGGAAGACGAAGAATTCCTAGCTGTCTTAGACATATTCCCAAATACAAAAGGAATGACAGTTGTAATTACAAAGGACCATTATGATTCATATGTTTTTGACATGCCTGATGACGTTTATCAAAGATTAATGTTAGCTACCAAAAAAGTTTCAAAAATATTAGAGAAAGGGCTCCCTGTGAAGAGAGTCGCCATGGTAATGGAGGGAATGTTTTCAAATCACGCTCATATTAAGCTATACCCACTTCATGGTTGGACTGAGAAACACATAGGAACGATACACCCAGGAAGAATATTCTTTGATAAGTACGAGGGCTATGTAACTACATTCTTAGGCCCGCCCGCCGATTTATCTGAACTTAAGAAACTATCAGAGGAAATTAGGAAAACGTTCTGAAATCTATTTCATCTAATGTTTGGAATATTTTTCCATTTTTAGTATTTAAAACTATCTATTTTAGTAGAAAATTCCATTTTTTTGGAATTAAATTTATATAATAATTATCACTATCTAACAGTGTTAAAACTATGAGGGTATTCGATGCCACAATATCGATATGAGATAGAATATATAATAAAGCGCGGACAACGTTATCCAAAAGACCTCCGTAGAAGCCACGTTATGAGAGTAGAATACGGATTTTTTATTAGGACTCAAGATGGTTCGGTGTTACGCTAGGGCGATGATAGCGATGTCTATCAATTGGAACATGACGTAGGAAGGATACACGGTTTAGCACAAAAACTAGAAAAACTGCTTGTAGGTGAACAAATAAAAATCCAGGGAATTTAGGTGATTAAATATGAAAAGAGCCGATATTCGGAATCAAAGAAAGATATGCGACTGAGAAAGAGGCAAAAATAAAGATTTTAGGCAAAGTGTTCATGTACACCGTCCGCTTCTTCCATGACAGCGGATTCACCCAGCTCATGCCGGTGATGCTGGGAAAGTCCGTCGACCCGCTGGGGCCGGATCCGGGTAGCTCAGTCGTGAAGATTCCGGAAATAGAGTACCAGGGGGAGAAGCTGAGGCTGACGACGTCGATGATACTGCACAAGCAGGTCGCCGTGAAGGGCATAGGGAGAATATTCATCATGAGCCCCAACATACGGCTTGAAAGGGCAGAGAGGAAGGAATCAGGTCGTCACCTATTCGAATTCACCCAGGCAGACTTCGAAATGTCAGGGGCAAAAAAGGACGATGTCTTTGGGTTGCTCGAGGATTACTACAGAGGGTTGTCAGAGTTTTTAGCGAGAGAAGCATCAGAAGAGTTCGAAGCTTTAGGGATTGGCATATTCGAGTTCAAGCCGCCCTTCAAAAGGTACACGACGCACGAGCTGTTTGATAAGTACGGGGAAGACTGGGAGAGGCAGGCGTCGCTAGCACATGACCAGCCATTTTGGGCGATATGCTACAAAAGAGAATTCTACGACAAGGAAGACCCCAAGGAGGAAGGGCACTTCCTAAACTACGACCTGATTTACCCTGAAGGGTTTGGTGAAGGTATATCCGGTGCTGAAAGGGAGCATGAGTTCGAAGTGATACACAGAAAAATAAAGAGGGACAAGCTGGATTTATCCCCTTATGCAACATACCTGAAGTTTGCCAAGGCTGGGCTAATCCCGTCGGCAGGGGCAGGCATAGGTATGGAGAGACTGGCAAGGTTCCTGTCAAAATCCAAGCACATATCCGAAGTTACTTTGTTCAGGAGAGTGCCGGGGATGCCGGTGGACATATAATTGGATAAAAAAAAGGCAGAGTTAGCCGAGAAGGGGACGTGGTGAAATCGGTTAAATTTGTTAGGATTTAAGTAAGTTTATGCAACAGTTCTGTATAAAATCTTTTAGTGTTTTCTAAACTCGCTCTTTCTCCAGCAGGGATATTCTTTAGATACTGAATATAGAAAGGATTGTTACGATCACCTAGCGGAAGAAATGGATTATAGCCATCAGTCAGCAGATCTATAAGACCCAACTACTTTCCTAAATCTTCAACGAACTGTTCTTTTGGCAGTCTTGTTGCTAATGCTCGCAATTGTCCTAAATTGATAATAGCATAACTTGGGAAACAAATGCTTAACATATTAGATTCTTGTGGAAAGAACATACCCAATGGTTGTTCATCGTGTTCTACCTGAATTCCATAAAGGTTTATGGTTTGCATATTTACTCTTCGGATGTTAGCATTAAAAATATTTCTTTCACTATAAAATAGAAATCAATTTCCTATCTAGATGAAAGCCGAGAAGGGGATTTGAACCCCTATACACCGGTCTATGCACGTCATCTGGAATCAGCAGACCAGTTCTGCAGCCGGTTACATGGCCATTCTGTCATCTCGGCTCGATAATAGAATGAAAACTTTCAGATTCTTATTTCTATCAGGGCAAGGGTTTTTAATTGGAAATCCAAAATATTATCATGGCCAGTCGAACGACCAAGTACTTCACCGTGGGCTTCATAATGCTCATCCTCTACCTCTCGGCCCTCATGTTCCAGCCCTTCTACACATCCATCCTCGGGGCAATGGTGCTCTCCTACCTCTCATACCCGCTCTTCAAGAGGATAAACAAGTATGTCAAAAACCAGAACCTTGCGATATTCCTGATGGTCGCCCTCGTCCTAGCAATAATAATCCTGCCCTTGGTTGTGATAATGGACTCCCTACTCTCCCAGCTGGTAGCCTTCTACTCGAGCTTCGCCGCGAGCGACTTCACGATGAGCATAGACATCCCGGAGAGGTTCGCCTTCATGGAGAAGTACGCCTACAAGGCCGTGGAGGACCTGTCCCTGGGGCTGATAAGGTGGGCCACAGAGTTCGTCACCACCCTTCCCGAGAAGGTGATATCGACGATAGTGATGATATTCTGCATGTTCCTCTTCCTGAAGGATGGCCCCGTGATCCTAGAGAGGGTGAAGAAGATAATCCCGATGGAGGACCTCCAGAAGGACCAGCTGCTCTCCGAGTTCAGGAACGTCACCAACAGCGTGATATTCGGGATGCTGATAACCATGGCGATTCAAGGATTCTTGGGGACAATCGGGTTCTGGGTATTCGGGATACCACACCCGCTCCTTTGGGGTATGGTCATATCACTGTTCTCCTTCATACCGGTAATAGGGACAGCTCCTATATTCTTTGGGGCAGGGGTGTACCTGTTCTTCCAGGGAAACTACATAAGGCTCGCCCTCTTTGCCCTCTACACGGCCTTGGCGGTCAACGTGGACCAGCTGGTGATATCCAGGGTCATAGGGAAGAGGGCCAAGATAAACCCCATCCTATCATTGATAGGGATACTCAGCGGGATAAGGCTCTTCGGGATGATAGGCCTGATACTGGGACCTTTGATACTGTCGCTCCTGCTGGCGACCATAAGGTTCTACACTGCGGACTTCAAGAAGAGGTTCGAGATATAGAGGTGAAGGCTGGTGGCGAAACGCTTTTCGACCAAGGAACTCATAAGCATGGCCTCATCGGTATTACTGATAGCCATGGTCCTGACGTTCCCCGTCTTCGGGGTGGCTTACACTACCGAGGAGCTGTTCAGAACTTTCATCACAGTGCTTCTGGCGGCTTCCATATACTTCTTGGTGAAGCAACCCGCCCACAAGATAGCGGCCGACAAGTTCCAGTGCACGTCGACCTTCAAGCTCTGGCCCATGGGCATATTCGCGACCGCATTCACAATACTGTTGAAGATAACCGCACTCAACTTCCCCATACTGCT
>Ga0154846_104_pt11 | contig 11344 bp, 14 predicted proteins | sample Rifle2008BG16ft_FD_105574 | JGI IMG/M metagenome (GOLD analysis project Ga0154846, IMG submission 105574) | Candidatus Micrarchaeota archaeon RBG_16_49_10
GGGATAGGCAAGAGGAGGAGCGTCACCAAGGAGGTGGAGTTTAGCACTTCTTTCGCCCAGGGGAACTTCACGAGCGGAGCGACCAACATCCAAGGCAACCGCTTCGACACTGGCAGCACAACCTCGCCGTGGGCCTATGTGGTTGGCGTTGCCATAGTCGCGGTGATAGGGCTGGTGGTTTACAGGAAATACAGGAAGTCCAGAAAGAAGGACTCGAAAGGCAGCCCGGATTGGGTCTCGATGGAAAGGGACAAGCACAAGAGCAAATGAGTTGGATGACGTATGAGGTTCAAGAAGTCGTTCAAGATAGCCCTAAACATCATACTCCACAGCAGGCTGAGGAGCTGGCTGACAATAATAGGGATAGTGATAGGGATAGGGGCCATAGTGGCCATCATCTCTGTGGGGCAGGGGGCAGAGAAGAGCCTTGAGCGGAACTTGAACGCGTTGAGCGCGGACATAATAACGGTGACCCCTGACGTCTTCCGTGCATCCGGCCCAGGGGCGGGATTCAGGCAGGCGAGCGAGTTCCAAGCCTCCCGGTCGAGCAGCGAGGCGAAGAACCTTACTGTCCGCGACGCGACCTTCCTCAAGAGCGTGCCCAATGTTGAATATGTGATGGGGACAATCTCAGGTAATGCTGAGGCGACCTATCTCGGAAAGACTGCGAGAGTCTCAGTCCAGGGCGTCGATACTGGGGTGTGGAAGGACATCGTATCGACCGAGCTGGAGTCTGGGAGGTACCTCAACAAAGGGGAGTTGGGTGTGATTGTCGTGGGGAGCAGGATACAGAGCTCCGTGTTCACCGACCTTCAGGTGAACAGGCAGATAAACATCGAGGGAAAGTCGTTCCGCGTCGTGGGGGTGCTGAAGCAGAGCGGCACTGACGACTCGAGGGTGTTCATGCCAATCGAGAATGCCCTCACAGTGCTGGAGGACAAAGACGAGAAGAACTTCGACGCTATAACCGTCAAGATAAGGGACATCTCACTCAGTGATGAGACTGCTACGCAGATAGAGTCTAAGCTCATGCTGTCCCACGGAATCCTTCAGGAGAGCAAGAAGGACTTCACGGTGACGTCGCTCAAATCCATCCAGGAGAGGGTCTCATCGGCGTTGAGCTCTATGTCGCTCTTCCTGAGCTCCATAGCAGCTATATCCCTGGTGGTCGGGTCGATTGGAATCATGAACACCATGTTTACCTCGGTCCTGGAGAAGACGAAGGAGATAGGCGTCCTAAAGGCCATAGGGGCGACCAACAGGGATATACTGGCAATCTTCCTCATGAACGCTGGGATAATAGGATTGATAGGTGGGATTTTTGGCGTGGTACTTGGGGTGGTGAGCTCAAGCTTCATCGTGCAGATGATTGGCATGGACGAGTCCGTGGGGAGGTTCCGCTTGTCTTCGGCCTACGTGGACCCGAAGATGGTCCTGGGAGTCTTCGCGATTTCCATCCTAGTAGGTCTGCTCGCAGGTGCTATTCCCGCTTACAGGGCATCGAAGCTGAAGCCGGTAGATGCGCTTAGGTATGAATAATCTAACCTAGCCCAAGTAAATTCCAGATGCAAGAAAAAAGTTTTATCTCTGAACTTCTATAGGTTGTTTAATGAAAAGAGTAAAGCTGAATGCAAGGCGGTGCGAGAAAGTTGCGGGAATCATCAAAACGCTGAAATTCAGGGACAGCTTCTATCAGGGAGAATACACGGCAATCCATGCCGAGCCGGAAACTAAAATGAGGGCGTACATCTACTCTATCGCCATATGCCACCAGACACACACCCTGGTTAGCAAAAGAAGGAACTTGGTGGGGTGGGACTACCTAAAATTCGTGTTCACAGACCTCATGAGAAAAAATTCCGAGCTACTGGACCCGAAGCACCTGGCCAGCCTGACAGCCAACGAATTATCCGAGAGGCTAAGGCTCCTTTTTTCTGATGATGGGAAACCGGAAAAATGTACCTTAGACAGGCTCGAAGAAAGGTCCAATTTTATGATAGACATCTCAAGGGTATTGAATGAGAAGTATGACGGTAAGATAGGTAATCTGGTAAAGTCGAGTAATGGTTTCCTAATCAAAAACGGGAAAGGTCTCTATGAGTTGCTGGAGGCTTTCGAGGCTTATACCGACCCGTTGAGGAAGAAGAGCACCGTCTTCCTGAAAAAAATTATGGAGGCTGGGCTGTTTCAGCCGAAAGACCCGGATAACATAGTGCCCATCATGGATTACCACATGCAAAGGGCCTTGTTGAGAATAGGCTGCGTCGAAATAACGGAGAAGGAGCTGAAGAGGAAATTGGCGAACAAGGTGCCCATGAAGTCGGATGAGGAAATAAGGAACGCGTCAGTGGAGGCGATGAAGCTGATGTCAAGGCTTTCCGGGCATCCAATTCTCAAGATGAACGACCTCTTCTGGAGCCTGGGAAGAAGTTGCTGCAAAGAGAAGGTATTGTGCATGGACGGGAAATGCAACAAAGATCCGTGCACACTTTACTTGACCGTCGATTTGAAGTCCCATGATGATTGCATTTTCAATGGCACCTGCAAGGGGAGCAAAGATGCGGAATACAGGAAACTTTGGCAGCCTATCGTAGATACGCACTATTATTGATAACATATGGTTAAAATCTAAAAAAAGCGGTAGTGTATGTATGAGGAGGAACATCCTTACAATAGATATCCGAAAGCCTGTCGATATCGTCTTCAGGTTCACGCTCAACCCGAAAAATACGCCGAAGTGGATCCCTTCAATCTTGGAGGAGAGGACCTCTGACAGGGTTGTGAAGGTGGGGACCGTCTATTACCAGAAGGTCGATGACGGTACAAAAATCCCTAAACAGGCTGCGCTTGTAGTGACGGGCTTCATCGAAAACAGGAGGCTGGACTTTCATCTGGTGAACGGCAAGTACAGCTGCCATTACCTTTACGAGGCTATCCCCTCCGGTACCCGTCTGACGTACTCGGAAGAGAATGGAGTTGACGGTGAGATTGAATCGCCAATGACCAAAGAGGCTTTGCTGACTCTGAAAAGGCTGCTTGAGGAAGAGACATAAAAGTTTGATTTTTTTTTGGGGTTTTTTAAGGATTTAACTATTAAGAAAAGGAAAATTAATGTTGTCTATAAACAAGAGCATAACCTGTAGGTTTTATTGTTGAATCGACCTGAGCAAAAACAGATCCTCCAGTATCAAAAACATAAACTTGGTGATCACCAAAACTGAATGGTTGTGGGTTTGGAAACATTCTCATTAATGTTTGAAGTCTATCTGTTGGATCTGAAAGATAAAGTAAGTTCTGTTCGTCTAAAACTCTTCCTAAATGGCTACAATTTGTTGCTTCATTACTTGGAACTGCTTCAACTAGAACTCCGGCATTATGAATAGTTGAATAATCAACTAATTGCATACTAGCATTATTAGCTCTACTGCCTATTTTATCTGTATAAATTAGACAATAACCAGGAGGTAAACTGACATTCAAATCTGCTAATTTTTCATGCATCCGAACTAAATCCCTCTCGTCTATTCCAACTAATTTTGGAAAGTGGACTATATTTCCAACCCTCGCTTCCCCATGACCCATAGTGTTTCTACTTTGGGCAATAATATCATCATAAGATGGTTGCCCCATCCTCAAGGGTGTTAAGTCTCTCTCAGCTCTAATAACTTCAAGCTGAACTAAAGCCAGAATCGGCCTATAATCATTAACAGATGTCAATACATATTCCATAATGACTGGTGCTCCCTGAAGTCTTTCAAGCTGATTAGCAATCCAAACAAGTCGTGCCAAGGGAACAAAATCTAAAGGATTATAACTAACATAATCTCGAGGGACTTGACCTTCCCTAACTTTACCAGAAGCGGCTACTACATCCATTTTATCTTGAGGTTGTTTATTTTCAAATTTTTCTAAATCAACAATAGTGTATCTTCCCGGTTCTAATGGTATTTTTTTACTAGAAACGGCTTCTCTGTTAGCCATTATCCTAGTTCCTAGACCGAAGGCGCCAAAGACTTGAGCTTTATCACTTTCATACTCCATTCTGCTTTTTATTATACCAGAAACGAATGGTGTTTTTGGATAGTCTCTAAATTGAGGTTGACTTCCCAAATAATCTTGACCAACAACTTCTTGTACAACGACACCCATCCTAACATCTTCTGGTTTCAATTCATGTTTTCTCATATAGGCTACTACAGATGCAGAATGAACGCTGTCACGAACACTCTCAAAAGCTTCCGCAAGTTCGTCTGGTTCCCCAATAAAAACACTTTCAAATAAACCAGACCCAGAAAGACCTTTGCCACCTTCAATTAAACTGGAACTTCTTACAACAACAGGAAATCTTAATTTTCTACTCTCACCAACTAATGTTTGTATATCATCAAAATCTGCACCGACCAATAGGGTTGCTGGTATAATATATTGTAGTGCTCTTGAATTCTCCCTCAATTTCAGTATGCCACGGCCCTTTCCACCAAAATCACCACCAAATCTAGCTATTTCACCTGCTCTATCATAAGGAAATTGTGTAAAAGCACCAATAATTTGAGTTATATCAAGACCGCCACTCATAACTTTAAGCATAGATGCTCTTTCAAGTCTCCCTGGAATTTCAAATTCATATTCAGGAGAAAGCAAACCTAATCCCTTAGAACCGCGGTGAGATTTAAATAATTCCCTTTTCTTATCACCGCATTGTACATATACATGTATAGTGTCAAAATACCTCTCTCTTTCAACCCCTATACCAGAAAAATCTGGGTAAGTAGCTCTAGCATAATCTGTAACTGTTGCGACTAATCTGTCAACTAAAAATGGTGAATTACCTCTTTTGGCCAGTTCTTGTTCTAATTGACCTATAGGAGAGTTATCAGCAGGAGGAATAATTCTTTGAGTTGTAGGTCGAAGATTTGGTATAACTCCAAAATCAACATAATCTCCCCGACCAGTTACTTGATATTCCACTTTTTGTCCTGGTCTTATTTTATAGTCTCCAGTATCCCTTAATACAACTGTCCTTCCGCCATCAACAGGTTTTACCTTAATATTTCCTCTTCTGTCTCTGTCACCATTGAAAGTTCCTACGGGGGTCATGAATAGTATCTTATAGATAACATTTTTATTCTTAATGTTCAGTTACTTGTGTGATACCCCACAGATCTAGTAACTTTTATATCCTCACTGACTCGATATCAGATCTATGGGAACCGTAGAACAGATCACCATGCTGTTGAAGTAATCTCCTGCTAAACTACAGCCTCGACCTAATGGGCCCAGAGGGATTTGAACCCTCGACCTTGAGATTAAGAGTCTCCTGCTCTAACCATGCTGAGCTCTGCCCACAACTTGCGTTGTTATGGGCCCTTGGACCCGATAAGTTAATCCTTTTGTATTTTGTCGTTTTATTGTTATCTAGCTTTGCTGTCCTTCCGCTATTGCTGCCCTCGAACGATAAAAATCTTACTAAAAGTAAACTATATAAGTTTCGCTGTCCAACTAATAACTCAGTTATAGGGTGTAGTGGTGGGATGCTTTTACCTTGCGAGTCGATAATAAAGCTGTTTCTGCCGGCCATAAGGGCGGGCGTCACGAAGAAGCTCTACAGGAAGCACAAGATGAACCAGGTCGAGATAGCCGAAAAGCTTGGGATAACCCAGGCCGCGGTCAGCAAATACCTCTCGGACGACTACGGCGACTCGATAAAGAAGCTTGAGAGGACCGAGCAGGTCAAGGAGGTCGTGGAGAGGGTCTCCAAGAGCGTGGTTTCCAACAAGACCGACGTGAAAAGCTCTATATGCAAGTCCTGCGGGCAAATCTACGGTGGCCCATGCCTGGTCAGCCTAGAAGGGGATTAAGGTGACGCTCAAAATCAAGGGCCTAGAAGTCGGTATAGAGGACAGGAAAATCATAGACGGCTTCAGCCTAACTGTGAAGAAGGGGGAGGTCCATGTCCTGATGGGCAGGAACGGGAGCGGCAAGTCGACGCTGGCGCTCGCATTGATGGGGCACCCGAAGTACAGGATTCTGAAAGGGACTGTCTTTCTTGACGGCAAGTCGATAATAAAGCTTTCCACCGATAAAAGGTCCTCGATGGGGCTGTTCCTAGCATTCCAGAACCCTACCGAAGTCCCGGGGGTCTCCCTGAGCAATTTCCTCAGGACGTCCTACAACTCTGCCAGCAAGAGGAAGGTGTCGGTGTTCGAATTCCAGAGCTTGCTGAAGGCGAGGATGAAGGAGATGGGGATAAACGAGGAGTTCATGAAAAGGGGTGTAAACGAGGGGTTTTCCGGCGGCGAGAGGAAGCTTTCCGAGCTGCTACAGCTTTCGATACTCAAGCCCAAGGTCGCGATACTGGACGAGATAGACTCCGGGCTGGACATGGACTCCCTTAAGGTCGCCTCGAAGATCATAAATGCCATGAAGAAGGAGACGGGAATCCTTATCATCACGCACTACAAGAGGGTGCTGGAGCACATAAAGCCGGATTTCGTGCACATCCTTGACGGCGGGCGCATAGTCAAGTCCGGCGATGTGAGGATTGTCGGCCAGCTGGAGAAGAAGGGTTACAGATGGTTCTCCGAGGACGGTGATAGGCATGCAAAAGCTTGAGAAGGGTTACAGGTACGGCTTCAGGGATGACATAAAGTACATCTTCAAGACCAAGAAGGGCCTTTCCGCAGAGGTGGTGAGGGAGATATCCAAGGTGAAGGGCGAGCCGAAGTGGATGCTCGACTTCAGGCTGAAGGGGCTCGAGGCTTTCAGGAAGAGGCCGTTGCCCTCATGGGGCCCTGACCTGTCTGCCATAAACTTCGACGAAATCATCTACTACGCAAAGGCGGGGGAGAAGACCACCAACTGGGAGGATGTGCCGGAGAAGATAAAGAGGACTTTTGAGAGGATTGGCGTCCCCGAGGCTGAGAGGAAATACCTATCCGGCGTGGCAAACCAATACGAGAGCGAGGTCGTCTACCACAAGCTGAAGAAGGACCTGGAGAGGAAGGGGATAATCTTCACTGACCTGGACACTGCGGTGAAGGAGCACCCGGATATCGTAAGAAAAAACATAGGGAAGGTGGTTCCGATAAACGACAACAAGTTCTACGCACTCAACTAGGCCGTCTGGTCGGGCAGGTCTTTCGTCTACATACCGGAGGGGATAGAAGTCCCACTGCCATTGCAGGCCTACTTCAGGATAAACGCGCCGAACATCGGGCAGTTCGAGAGGACGCTGATAATAGCCGAGAAGGGCTCCAAGCTCCATTACATTGAGGGGTGTTCAGCTCCTATATACTCCACAAACTCGTTGCATGCCGCCGTGGTTGAGGTGATGGCCGAGGAGAAATCCAAGGTCAGGTACACCACTGTGCAGAACTGGTCCAACAACGTTTATAACTTGGTCACCAAGAGGGCGTTCGCCAAGAGGGACGCGACCGTCGAGTGGGTCGACTGCAACCTCGGCTCGGGCGGGACCATGAAGTATCCTACTGTTTTTCTCCTGGGCGAGAACTCCAGGGCCGAGATACTGTCGATAGCCTTCGCGGGCAAGGGGCAGATATTGGACGCAGGCTCGAGGGTCTTCCACAACGCTAAGAACACATACTCCAGGATGGTCTCCAAGTCCATAAGCAAGCACGACGGGAGGACCGTCTACAGGGGGTCCGTGTATGTGGCGAAAGGATGCACGGGCGTCAAGTCCATGATGAGCTGCGAATCGCTGCTGCTCGACGATAAGTCTTCTACAGAAACGATACCGCGGCTGGACATAAACGAGAGCGACGTGAGCGTCGGGCACGAGGCGAAGGCGGGAAAGATTAATGAAGACCAACTGTTCTATTTAATGAGCAGGGGTATAAGCGAGGCTGAGGCGACTTCGATGATAGTGCGAGGCTTCATAGAGCCTGTGGCGAAGGAGCTGCCGATGGAGTTCGCGGTGGAGATGAACAGGCTGATAGATATGGAGATGGAAGGGAGCGTGGGATGAATGTTCGATGCGAAGAAGATTAGGGAGGATTTCCCGATTTTGAAGAGGAAGGTGAATGGCAAGACTTTGGTCTATTTCGATAATGCTGCCACGACGCAGAAGCCGGTGCAGGTGATCAATGCGATAAGGGATTACTATGAAAACCACAACGCAAACATACACAGAGGCGTTCATCAACTATCGCAGGAAGCATCGCAGATGTATGAGGATGCGCACCATGTCGTTGGGAAGCTGATAGGGGCGAAGTGGGACGAGACGATTTTCACGAGGAACACTACCGAGGGGTTGAACCTAGTGATGTACGCGTGGGCCATGAGGAAACTCAAGAAGGGTGATGAAATTATTTCCACAGTGATGGAGCACCACAGCAACATGGTGACCTGGCAGTTCCTGAAGGAGATGGGTATCAAGCTCAAGTTCGTCGGGATAAACGACGACGGCACGCTTAAGATGGAGGATTACGACAAGCTTGTGACGAGGAGCACGAAGCTCATAACCGTCGTCCATGCGTCGAACGTGGTGGGAACGATAAACGACGTGAGGAAGATTGGGAAGATTGCTCATGATAACAAGGCCTTGTTCGTTGTGGATGGAGCCCAATCTGTTCCGCACATGCCAGTCAATGTGAAAAAAATGGATGCGGACTTCCTCGCATTCTCCGCGCACAAGATGCTCGGCCCGACAGGCATGGGTGCGCTTTATGGGAAAAGGAGCTTGCTGCAAAGCATGGACCCGTTCATGTACGGCGGTGATATGATAAAGCAGGTCACGCTCGAGAAGTCGACGTGGAACGACCTGCCGTGGAAGTTCGAGGCAGGCACGCCGAACATCTGCGGCGGCGTCGCTTTCGCTGAGGCGGTGAAGTACCTCGAGAGGCTTAAGATGAAGAACGTCAGGAAGCACGAGGAGGAGATAACCAAGTACGCGATGGAAAGGATGAGTGAGGTGGACGGCCTTAAGATTTTCGGCCCTGGGGACTACAGGAACAGAGGTGGGGTTCTCTCATTCAATCTAGGGGAGATCCATCCGCATGACCTTGCGACCATACTGGATGAGTTCGGTGTCGCTGTAAGGTCAGGCCAACATTGCGCCGCGCCACTCATACATTTGCTTAAGGCCCATGCCACGACAAGGGCGAGCTTCTATGTATACAACACGAAGGAGGAAGTTGACTACTTCATCGACGTGCTGAACAAGGCAAGGAAAGTGTTTGGATGAACATATACCAAGAGAATGTGATGGACCACTACAAGAACCCAAGGAATTTCGGCAAGATGAAGAAGCCGGATGTGGTCTCTAAGGACGCCAATATGCTCTGCGGCGACGAGATAGAGATACAGGTGAAGATAAAGAACGGAAAGATTGATGACATAAGGTTCTCGGGACCCGGGTGCGCGATAAGCAGGGCGAGCGGGAGCATGCTGAGCGAGCTGGTGAAAGGTAAGAAGATAAGCGACATTAAAAAAATTAAGGATGACGATTTGATTGGCATGATGGGGATTGAGCTGACCCCAATTAGGAGGAAGTGCGCTCTGCTGTCTTTGAGGGTTTTGAAAAATGGACTTGAAAAAGCCTGATGACGTTTAAGGGTTATATTGCTGTGATTTCATATTAATATTGTGAATGAAAAAAATGTTCTCATCAGAGACTTGGCCTTCTTTGCCTTTATGATTCCCGCAGTAATTTTGTTTTGGAGAAGCAACTTGATTGCAGGCTTAATCTTGTTCTCTGAGGCTACAGTAGCACAAATATTTTTCTACAAAAACAGCGAGAAAATATTTTTTGTTTTTGCCGGAATTTTCGGGACAGTCCTTGAGATGATAGGCGGTATCATTGGGATATGGACATATACATACCCAAACTTAATCACCGTGCCCTTTTGGATATTCTTCTGCTGGGGTTTCACTTTCATGTTGCTAAATTCAGCCTACTCATTGGTTAAGAACCGTCTTAATAAGCAGGGTTAATCTTTAATGTTGTAAATTGAGGTTCCAATTTTTGAATTGGAAATTGCGTCTTCTATTTTGTAGAATAAATTAATAATTTAACTTTGATTTACGAAGTTTGAATTGGGTGGTTTAATGGGACTTAATGTTGTAAGCGGTGGCACTCCATCTTTGCAAACATATGAAATAAGTTATAAATTGGTTAATCCCCTAGGCGAACAAAATTTAATAAATATAGCAACTGTCGGCCTAAATCCTCACATCGACGGAGATATTTTAACCTTGGGGTTTTACGGGACACTGGAAGAGGCTATAAGGAAGTTTGACGGGACACGGCAGGTGTTATTCAGAAATGGATATTTGTATTCAGACGGTGAGCGCTTAGATTCAAAACAAATCAGGGTGAAAAACTGAAGCCAAAAATTTAAGGTTTATATACGGGGAAGACAATATTTTTGTGATGAAACTGCTGTATTTTTTCAGCAAGAACCCGGGGACTAGCGTCCTGCAAAGCATAATAGTCGACAATATAGAGAAGGCCTTCAAAGACAAGCTCGATGTGGAGAGGGTCGAGTTCAAGGACAACGCAGAAGTCTTCAAGAAGCGCAAAATAAAGGAGATACCAAGCGTAGTCCTTGAGAAGGACGGGAAGGAGGTCGCGAGGTTCTCGGGCTTGGCGCAGGAGATTTTCCTCAGAAGGGCGATTGAAAGGAATTTAACATAGGAAACCCATTTTTTTATCATGGATGGCACGCCCGAAAGGCAGACGGTTACTCCTGAGCAGATAGGCCTTGAGCTGACCGAAGAGGCTTACAAGGGGTTAGAGAAGTTCTACAACCAAATCGCAGTGGGCCACTCGATGATCATGAACAACGGCCTAACGGCTACTAGGAAAGAGGACGGCATATACATCGTCCACAGCATGGACAAGCAAAACCCTCCAGCCGGGTCCGAGAAGGTCGAGTTCGAGGCAAAGATAGGGGAATACCGCATCATAGTCACGCTCTACAAGCAGTCGGACGCGAGAGTGGAGGACATGTACCCCACTTTGAAGAGGGACTTCGAGAATTTCGCCTACTGGTCCAACCGCAACCTGAGAGGGGAGGGAGGATCAGCGAAGCCCTACGAGAAGGACCAGCTGATGAAGGACCTGTTCTTCGTCACCGTCTCCGTGGTGGCGGGGCTTTCACTGCTCGGGCTAGTCTCGGACACGAGGCAAACGGCCCAGATAGTCTATGCCACAAAACCCAGCCAAGTTTCCATATTCGTAATGCTGGCTGTCATATTCCTCCTGAGCGCGTACATATTCCTCAGCAAGCCCCTGCACAAGTACTGGTCAAAGCTGAGGGGAAGGATGGGGCTGTCTGTAAAGGGCGGCAATCGCAATGCGGGAAAAGATGCAAAATTCCTGAAA
>Ga0154846_103_pt8 | contig 10663 bp, 14 predicted proteins | sample Rifle2008BG16ft_FD_105574 | JGI IMG/M metagenome (GOLD analysis project Ga0154846, IMG submission 105574) | Candidatus Micrarchaeota archaeon RBG_16_49_10
GGTCAGGGACCTCACGCTCTCTATCAATGCTGGCAATGCATCCTTGAAGGCCCTATCGAGGCTCGACATCTTGACGTTTATGTCGTTTATCTCCTCCTTGAAGGAATCGAGCTTGTTCAGTATCCTCTCCTCGCTCTCGCTCCTGCTCTTGGTGACGACCGTGAGCTGGTTGTGCAGGTCGCTTATCCTTCTCTCTATCTCCGAGTATCTGGCCTTGAAGTCTATCAGCTTCTCGTCCATCTGTCCCATCTTCTCGTGGACTATCGACTCGACCATCTCCTCGGTGGAGTATTCGGCAGGGTAGTACTCTTGATAAGGTTGCGCCTGCTGGACATCTTGTGCGGGGAAAGGCTCATCGAACAACTGCTGCGGTGGCGCCTCAGCGCCCTGCCTCTGCAGGTCCTGGAGCGTCGGGAATGCCCCCGCCTGGTTGATGGAATTCTCCCCTGTAACCCCCAGCTTCAGCGACTGGGTCAGCGCGCTGTCAATCTCCCTCGCGTTGAAACCCTCCTTCCTCAAAGAATCTATTATCTCGGGTTCAGTGAAGCCCTTGCTGCTCATGTCCTTGGCCTTGTCAACAGGAATGAAACCTTTTCCAGGGCTCATATTTGCCTTTTCAGGATTTTTTTTGCCCCCTCCAAGAAGCTTTATCACAATTTCACCTTCACCACTAATTTCCCATTTCTTTAATTTAAATTTATCCCGCCAGCAGTTAAGGCTTTTTGCGCATGTCGTCGAAAAGCCTGGCGGCCTCGTCCCTAGTCACGAAGTGCGACTTTATCGGGTTGTATATGTCCAATAGACTTTCAAGTTCCTTCACCTCGGACTTCCTAGCCTTCTTCTCAAGCTCCTTGTTCATCCTGAGTATCTCGGCGTGTATCTCCTTCAGGGACTTGGAGACCTGATTGACATCTTCGGAAAGCTGGTCAAGCCACTTCTTGACGTTCCCCATCTCCTCTATCATCTTTTCCTCGACAGCGTTGACCCTGGACCTCACCGTCTCGACGTTGTGCTCGAGCAACCTTATCCTGCCCTTGCTCTCCTGGGCAGTCCTCAGAACTTCGGGGTTTACGGCTTGGGATTGGGGCCTCTTCTCGAACACCATATGATAATCTTTGTTTTCTTGGAAATATAACTTTTCCATCTCCCAACTAATTTTAACTCCAAAGAACAATAATCTTTAAGGCGATAGGTTGACTCTCGAGCACGAGCTGATCGGCGACATACTCAGGATAAACTGCAAGGGGAGTGTTTACGGCTCCAATCTAGAGGATTCCGACGCCCTGATGGCAGTTGTCATCGACAAGATCATAGAGGTCAAGAAGGTCGAGAGGATAGTCCTGATAGATTTGATGGAGAACGAGTATGACTTCGACCAGACAAAGCTGCTCACCGAGATAGCCTCAGTCTATGACAGGCTGGTGTACGAGGACAAGGTCCTTGACCCGCTTAGATTCGGCGGCTCCGCATGCGAGGCCACCCTTTCAAAGGAATACTCCGAAGTGAAATTCATAGCCACGGAGATGATAAAGAGGGACCCCATAGGCGCCTACGTAAGGATAAGGAGATTGATTCGGTACTGCTCCTCCAGGACGCGGGACAGGGTGAAGGAGAAGTGCTACAGGCTCTTTTCGAAAAATGTCCTCGACCCGATAAAGAAGGCCTTGGAGGAGACGAAGCTGATAAAGAGGGTGAAGGATGACATCGACGGGTACAGGATTGGGGAGAGGTCCTACTACAGGAAAATATTCATGCCCATGATAAGGCCGGCCTTCATGCTTACAAGGTACATCTCCGCCCCGCCCAAGGGGTCGCAGCTCATCGAGAGGTACACGGTGCCAGGGAACATAAAGGTGGACATCTTCAAGGTGCCCAACAAGATAAGGTACTTCTACCAGATAACCCCGCCGGAATTCAACCTGTCCAACGAGAAGTACGAAATCCTGGATTTGGCGAGGAGCTACCTGTCCGAGCACAAGCCAGGGGAGACCGAGTCCATAGACCCGGAGAAGGCCAGGGAGATATTCATGAACCTGAGCAGGGACATAATAAGGCAGATATACAGGGACAGGGGGTTATACTTCGATTCCAAGGAGCTCGAGGAGCTCGCGAACATACTCGCAAGGTACACCGCCGGTTTTGGGATTCTAGAGGTCCTGCTCTCCGACGAGAACCTCCAGGACGTTTACATCAACTCACCGATAGGGATAGCGCCGATATACGTCGGGCATGGAGACTTCGAGGAGTGCGAGACCAACCTCATACCGACGAGGGAGGATGCGGAGAGCTGGTCGACGAGGTTCAGGATGCTTTCCGGAAGGCCCTTGGACGAGGCTAATCCTGTCCTGGACACGGAGCTGTTTGTCCCAGGAGGAAGGGCGAGGGTTGCTGCAATAACAAGGACATTGAGCCCAGAGGGGATAGGCTATGCCCTAAGGAGGCACAGGGACAAGCCTTGGACATACCCTCTGTTTCTGGACATCGGGTACATGAACTCGCTTTTCGCCGGGCTGATGAACTTCTTCGTGCAGGGCTCCAGGTCATTGCTGATAGCGGGAGGCAGGTCTTCAGGTAAATCCAGCCTTCTGGGCGCCACCATGCTAGAGATACTGAGGAAGCACAGGATAGTCTCAGTAGAGGATACTTTGGAACTCCCGGTGACCCAGCTTAGGAACTTGGGTTACAACATCGAGAGGATGAAGTCCAGGTCAGTCATAACAAGGATAGAGTCCGAGCTGCCTGCCGAGGAGGCCTTGAGGACAGCCTTGCGTCTGGGAGACTCATCACTTATAATCGGCGAGGTCAGGTCCACCGAGGCCAAGGCCCTCTGGGAGGCGATGAGGATTGGCGCGCTTGCCCACGTCGTCGCCGGAACCATCCACGGAGAGTCGGCATACGGCGTCTTCGACAGGGTAGTGAACGATTTGGAAGTCCCCAAGACAAGCTTCAAAGCGACCGACATAATAGTGGTCACCGGCATGATAAAGTCGGCCGACGGCCTCCACAGGATGAGGAGGGTCTTGGAGGTCACCGAGATAAGGAAGCACTGGAAGGACGACCCGATGGACGAGAAAGGCTTTGTGAACTTGATGGAGTACTCGGCGAAGGAGGATTCTCTAAAGCCGACAGACACATTACTTAATGGGGAATCATATATCGTTAATGAGATAGCGAAGAGGGTCAGGGAGTGGCACGGGGACTGGGAGGGCGTGTGGAGGAACATAGAGCTCAGGGGGAAGATAAAGCAGGCCATGGTGGACTATGCCAGGAAGATAAAGAACAAGGAGGTTCTGGAGGCTGATTGGACGGTGGCGAGCAACGACGCCTTCCACATAATATCCGACCAGGTCAGGAAGGAGAGCGGCAGCCTGGACCCGGACGAGATCTTCAAGAGATGGGACGCATGGTTCAGGGATAAGATGCGGACGGACGTGGTTTGACATGGAAGTTTCAAGGGAATATTCCAACTTCTTGGACTCGGAGAAGAGGATGAGGAAGCTGTCGGCATACGAGAGGATATGCAGGTTTTCGGAATCCCTGCTGCCGATTTCCCCGGGCAAGGACACGCAAAGGAAGTTCCAGGAGGCCATAGATTTCGCCCACCTTAAAATCACCCCTAAAGGCTCCTTTTCGTTTTCTGTGATTACCACGCTCCTGCTTTTTGTATGCTTGCTAATAACCAAGGTTCTTGGGACGCTTTCCTTCTCTCTCATGTTCCTTGGCTTGATTCTGCTTATACCAGTCTTCTACTTCCTCTACAATTACCCCATGCGCCTCCTGCTATCCTACAAGATAAAGGCCAGCACCGAGATGGTCCTCTGCACGATCTACATGTCCGTCTCTATGAAGGTTAGGCCGAATTTGGAGAACGCCGTCAAGTTCACCGCCGCCAACCTCTCGGGACCCCTCGCAATAGACTTGAACGAGCTCATATGGGCCACATACTCCGGGAAGTACAGCTCGATAGACAGGGCCTTGGACGACTTCATCGAGAAGTGGAAGACCGAGAACAGCGAGTTCACAGAGTCGATGAACCTGATTAAGTCCGCGTTCTTCAAGGCCTTCGGTGAGAGGGAGAAGGTCCTTGACGAGGCCGTTTCAGTCGTCCTGGAGGGGACAAAGGACAGGATGAAGAGGTACAGCCAGGATCTTCAACCAGTGCTGAACATGCTGAATGCACTGGGCATCCTGTTACCGCTGATAGGTATGATACTCTTCCCGATGATGAGCTTCTTCATGCCCGAGGCGGTCAAGCCCTTGGCCTTAATTTTAGGCTACAACATCTTCCTCCCCATATTCATAGTGTTCCTGATGAGCTCCTTCCTCAAGAAACGGCCAGCGAGCTTCCACCAGCCTGAGATAATTGAACCCAAGAAACTCCTGAGTTTTGAGCATTTGGCAGCCCTTCTTTTCACAGTCCTGCTAGGTTCTTTCGGGCTTTACAAAGTCCTGACAGGCACGGAGAAATTCAGTTTCCCGCTTTTGATGTACTCAACCCTAGTAACTGTAGCTATTTCAGGGGGGATTATAATTTACTGCTTCCTTTCAACCTTGAAATCCCTGAAGCTTAGGAATGAGATTGTCCAAATGGAGAGCGAGCTTGGGGTGGTTTTGTTCCAGCTTGGTTATCATGTCAGGGGAGGGTCATCGATAGAGAGCTCTCTAGAAAAGATTACCCCGAGGATAAAGGAGCTGAAGGTCCACAGCCTGTTCGTCTCGACGCTGAACAACATAAATTCCTTCGGCCTTACTTTTGGTGACGCGCTTTTCAACAGGCAGAACGGCGTGATTTACAGGTACCCCTCAAGGCTGATAAGGGCGGTCATGAACGCGGTCGTGGAAATATCGAAGTCCGGCTCCGTGTTCCTTTCCAGCTCTCTGGTCTCAATCTCCAACTTCCTGAAGAACATGAACACAGTCGAGGAATACCTCAGGGAGATTCTGGCCGAAGTAACTTCCGCGATGAAGGTCCAGGCATTGATGTTGGCGCCTTTGGCCACAGGCATTGTCGTCGCCCTTTCCGCATTGATGATGAGCCTTCTCGTGAACCTGTCGGAGTGGATCGCGAGCTTCAAGGACACCCTCGGCGGCTATGGGCCAATAGGGGCTGCTGGATCCGGAGTTTTCGAGAGCCTGATACAGATAAACCAGATAACGCCAGTCCACTACTTCCAGATAATAGTCGGCGTCTACATGATTGAAGTCGTCTCGATACTCTCGTACTTCCTGAGCGTCATAGAGACCGGGGACGACAAGATAATGAGGAGATACACCTTGGGCAAGATGCTGTTGATTGCTACTTTCATCTACGTCGCAACGATGATACTGCTCTACTCCATGATGTCTTCCCTTATCCCGAAGTTCGGTGGTTTCTGATGAGGTCAAAGGGCGAGGTCGACAGGTATGTCTTGTGGCTGATGGTATGCCTAATCCTGCTGATAGTGCTGATAGCTTTATTTTACTCCGCTGGGATAAGATTAATCAGGGACATAATACTCAAGCCTTTCGGTGGGGGTTGAATGGGAAAAGGGATGACCGGCAACGTTGTGACTATCATAATAAGCATAGTCATCGCGATAATAGTGTTAATCCTTTTGTGGATAATATTCGACGACCTCATAAGAGTTCTGTCCAGCGGGGTAGCCGACATCATGCAGAGCATAAAGTGCTCGTTCTGCGACAAGATAGGGCTGTTCCAGAAGCTTTCAGCCATGTGTAAGGTGTGTTCATGAGCAAGGGGGAGAAGGCAACAGACACGACTTTCAACATAATACTGGGGATAATCATACTGGTGGTGGTTTCAGTCCTCGCCTTCACCAGCCTATCCAAGGGGAACATAAGGAATATTCTTTGCCCAATACTGCCTTTCACCTGTGAAACGAAACCCAATGCGCATGCATCCGGTTTAACAAATGCGATAAAATGTGCGAATTACAGATGCTTTGATGATTTTGGGTGTAATGTGCCTGATTCTATATTAGAAGATTTAAGTTGGCAATTGGACGGAAAAACCGTTACTTGTAAGGACTTTTGTAGTTCTGCATGGATGAGTGATATAATAGAAAACCCAGGGGCTATATGTAATCACGATGCTTCACAGTACCCTGTAGAGATAACCATAGGTTCTGAGGGAGCTACAGTCACACAATCTGATTTTGCGGATTATTTTGATTGTTTTGTGGATGAACAGACTGTTTTCGAGAAGTCAGTTTCTACTGAATCCTTAATTTTATTGAATATGTCTTATGTTTCCACAGTTTCTGAAAGGGCTAAAGAGTGTAAAGAATTTGATAAAATCAAAAATTCACCTACCGTTTTCAATATAGAGTCCAACAAAAAACTTTATATTAGGGCAGAGATTGTCGATAAGGGAGGGCTTGGAATTACCTTAAGAATTTACAATTATACTGTTTTGGACAAAGAGCCTTTATACGCCAAATTGACTCCCGGCGTACCCTTAGAAATTCCATTTAAATATATTGAAAAAGAAGATGAACCAAACCCAAAACAAAGAATTGTCGTAATAAAGGACGGCCAAAAAATAAGTGATATATGGGTGAGAATTTCAAAAAATCCAGAGCCTTCTGGAGGAAATTATTTGCCATTTCTAACATTCGACTGCAACAGGAATTATAATGACCGTGAAGATAAAGCCGTTTGTGTAAGTGGCAATATTTTTTGCGACAGTTATCTGGCTAGGCTCTCAAAAATAGAGGATGAGGGTGGCGGAAACTATAAAATTTCAGTTACTCTAACCTTTATAGACCCTGAATGCAACTCAAGAGGCACAAACATATGTTCACCTGCGTGTAATCCCTGCAACAAAGAATTCTATGGGGGAACGTCATTCACAAGAATGTGTTGCTATTTGGAAAATCAGGCTTGCTCTCCAGCCACTGGCCTTTGTGAGGGTTTGAAAGAGGAAGATATAAAACCAGAGTGTGAAACATCAAATAAGGAATACTGTCCAAACAACTGTGAAGTTTGTAAAAGAGGGACAGAAGCTATTATGTGTTGCAATAAAGGGCAGTGTGACGCTAGCACCGGTCTCTGCACTAGTGTGAAAACCATAAACGAAGATTTAACATTCAGTACGAATTTAGATACTCCGCATACAATTTACATCACAAAAAATGGAGGAAAAATAATAGAAAGGGTTTGCATGCATCAAATTAAACTCGACCCCTCATCTCAAGAAATACTTGAATTCAATATTTTCCATAATTGTGTTGAAACCTGGACTGCATACTCAACCCTAGGTGATGAGTACGAGGTGAATAAAAACCTAAAATTAATATATAATGGCTACGAGGAGCTCCAAGGTTCATATTTAAAAAACGTTCATCTAACAGCATCTTATTGGTCTGCCAAATGTGATGAGGGATGCCAAATAACAATTGAAGAAACACCAGGCATCTGCTGAGCCTAGGAAAAACTTAATAAGAGCAAAAACAAACAAATAGTAGTGAAACGATGAAGGGAATCACCGCGACTGAACTGATTACGGCTCTGGCCGTCGGCCTGATAATCATCGGCATTCTGGCTTACCTTGTCATAACATGGGTCGGCAAGGGGAGCGGGCAGGTCAATGAGCAGGCATGCAGGGCGAGGGCGCTTGGCCTTTGCACCAGCTGGAAATTGTCTGGTTACAATACTACTTTAGAACCTGACACAACTGAGTTCGAGAATGACGGTTGTCCAAAATACATAACTTTTAATGTAAATTATTGTCAAAGCTTAACTCTACTATAAAACAAAATCATCTAAGTGGTTAATAGTGCCTTCAAAAGGTATCGCAATCCACGCAACCTATGTAGTCGCCTTCGTCGTGATTACCATAATCCTCTCATTTCTCGTGATATACAAGTCCTTGGACATAATAGGCAAAGAGGCCACCAGGACGTCCTGCATGCGCAAGCTCACCAAGTACTGCCAGGACTGGGGGGTCAACAACTACAATGCAGAACCCTACTCGTGGGACGACACTGAGCCGAAGGAATGTGAAACCTTGGAGATTTACAAGCCGACGAAGGAAGAATGTGAGGAATTTTAACTAGGCAGGCCAATTATTATATATGAAGGGCACGATAATCACAGACGCCATCTCCACGATAGCCGTCATCATCATCTTCATCGTTCTCCTTTTCACGGTGCCAAAGATTCTGGCCGAGATAAAGGACATAATAGTATCCAATTCCCCTAAGGTGATGTCAAGGGACTTGGCCGGCCTAGCGACAATTTCCGCGGCCTCCCCTTACACCATCGAGATAAACTACACCAATAAAGAATTCAGCTACGACGTCGAGTTCAGCGGCAGGGCGGTCAACGTGAAATATTCAGACCCTGTTTCGACATCCTCAGAGGAGAGCACAAGTCCTATGGCAGTCGAAATAAGCCAACAATTTCAGGGGGTAAACCACATTACAATCAAAAGAGCTTCGGGCAACATAGAGGTGGCGGGCTACGAAAAATAAGGGAATAGCAACAACGATGGGCGAAATCCTCACCAGCCTTTTCGTCTTAGGTCTGGTCGCGCTCTTGATGATAATACTGTATCAGAACTTCACCGAGTTCCACACAATCGTCAACGAATACGGAGTACAAAGGCACACGATTGCGCTTGCGAACGTCCTGTTGACCTCCAGCGACATCGTTTACACCGAAGATGGAATGCAAAAAAGGGCGATGTTCGACTACAACAAAATGGGTTTGCTTTCAAAGGGGGAATTCTTCGATAAATACAGCTACCCTGACGCCTTCTATATAATAATTGTGAGGGACTTGGAGACCGAGGAGAACTGGTATACTGTTAAAAATGGGCCCATGAGCTTCGAGCACCAGAACGTGGTCCAGTATTTTAAGTGTCTGGGGTCTCAGCTGACTGAGGCTGTCGAAATACCTAGCATACAGGACTTGAATGAATGCATAAAGGAGGATTTTTCCAGCTCCGGTGGTGCAAGGCTAAGTTTCCCGGTTGGCATAAGGAACGGGGATGATATTCACATGGGCACAATGGAGATAATTTCGGGGGAGTTTTAGCATATGAAGGGAATGGCCTACATTTTAACCATATTGATGACGGCGGTAATCTTCACAGTGGCGATAGTCGGCATGCTCCTGCTACCCTTGATTCTGTTCAGGATTCATATAACCCAGAATGTCGAAATTCAGACAGGCTACAGCAATGCTGAGCTGCTTCTTTTGACTTCGCTGTCCTCGAGGGCTGGGGATTCTAGTGTGCAGGAGATGGTCGCAAACCACTTTGCCTTCAACAACCCGCCTGACTTGGGTTTCTTTGAGGAAAAACTGAAGCTGTTCTTGGGTGATGGCGGCTGCTATCAGCTGAGCGATGAGAGTGGCGTATTGTTCGGCGACCTTTGCACGTCAAAGAAATACGAGGCCACAACCAAAATACCCTTGCCATACAGCACGGGTAAATTGTCAAAGGAGATAAAGCTGGTGATCAATTGAGGAAAGGAGTGATAGGGATACTCATTTTCACGATATTCGTGGTAGTCGTCATAGAGGCAGCTACAATCCAATATTTACTTTCAACCTCCTATTCGAGCAAGGCCACCGCAAGGGAGACCAACATAATCCAGGGCATAAACAAGTTCGAACTGAACCACAGGTACCTGGAACAAGCGCTCAAGTACTCCTTCTACCAAGCGTTCCGCGACATCTCACAGGACAGCAGCTACCTCAAGTATTCCGTGGCGGATTCTTTATACTGCATTCCTTACTTCAAGATTTACGACGAAACCACAATAACCGATTTCAATTCTAAAATCGAGGAATCGACTGAACAATATTTCAAAAAATATACAGATGAGATAAAAGACGACGAAACCATCATCCCAGATTACGACGTTGCAATAAGTTTGTCAGGTTCCGACATCGTGGTTGAGGCCAGACCTGACGGGAAACTACAGCTGTACAGGGAAGGCAAGCTGGAAATTTCCGATGACAAGCCGATAAAGGTCCTTATCGACCCACTAACGGACTCTTGCCCCTAGCTTCCCTTGCTGAACTCCTGCGAGACGAGGACCATATACCTGTAATCAATCTCTAGGATTGATTGGACTGTTTTCTCATCCACAAAGTCATTGTCATTATAATCTGGGACCCTATAATCAACATCACAGTTGAATTGCATTTTTTCTGTCAGGGGTTTGTTTAGTGTTATTTCCCCCGTTGAGCTAGGATTCCCATCGAAATCACAACTTACGCCAGAGTAGTATTTGCTATCTGGAGAAAACTTGACATTGCCTATTTCGGCCTTTGCCGAAACGCCGTCATGGTCTTCATTATAATCAACCCAATTTTTATCAAGGTCAATGACGTAATTGACTTGCTTGCTCTGAGGGGAACTTTCCTCAACCGCATACGAGTCGGCCTTACTCTGATAGACACATCCACAGGGCCCTGTGGTTTTGTGTAGGTAGTGTCTTTAGCGCTCCCTTTCAGGAAGAAGAAATTGATGAAGGCAGAAGAAGTATAGTCATATTCCAACTTGACAATTACTCTGTAATCGTCGTCAGTTATTGCGTTGTCAGAGTTTATGATCACCGTTTTCTCACCTTGCCCAACCTGAAAAGTCGTCTCACTGGACTTTAGTTGTTGGCCATTATCCAGCTCGGCAGTGATCCTCAACGAACTGCCG
>Ga0154846_119_pt8 | contig 10575 bp, 18 predicted proteins | sample Rifle2008BG16ft_FD_105574 | JGI IMG/M metagenome (GOLD analysis project Ga0154846, IMG submission 105574) | Candidatus Micrarchaeota archaeon RBG_16_49_10
ATATGCCCCATAACTCTACTAAAATCTATCCCTTGCTTACTCGCTTGAGCAACTATTTCATCGTCGCCAAAAAACGGGTCTCTTGAGTCCCTTGTCCCATACCCGCATGCGTATAACTTATAAAACAAACAGGCGTCTCTAGTCGAAGGCTTTTCTGCCAACGGATCTATTAAAATCATACTCATATTCATTGAATAAAACCTCAACCTTAAATCACTTGCCCTTCCCTTGCCGCCATAAATTTTCAGGCAATTTTCAAGATATTAAACGACATAAAACCCAATATTGGGTCAAAGGTGAAGACCCCATGGGCAAGAAGAACGGCAAATCCTACCGCTTGGCACTGAGCTTCCGTCCCTTGACCCAGCTCTATGACCCTTTGATAAGGGTATTCATGCCGGAAGGCAGGTTCAAAAGTGCATTGATCGAGGAGGCCAACATAAGGCCCGGCGACAGGGTGCTCGACTTCGGCTGCGGGACTGCGACCCTCTCCATCATCGCCAAGAGGGGGCACCCGGACTCGGACGTGACGGGGGTTGACGTCGATGAAAAGGTGCTGGATATCGCCAGAAGGAAAGCCGCAAGGCAGGGGATTGGCATAAGGATTGACCTGTATGACGGCGGCAGGCTGCCTTACGGCGACGGGAGCTTCGAGAGGGTGGTCAGCAGCCTTGTCATGCACCACCTGGCCAAGGGCCAGAAGGTGAAGTCCCTGAGGGAGATCCATAGGGTGCTGAAGCCGGGAGGGGAGATCCATATAGCCGACTTCGGGCCGCCACGTAACCCAATCATGAGCATGCTGTCCTTTATCCTGTCCCTGGTCGAGCCGATCTCCGACAACATCAAGGGGATGATACCCCATCATCTGGAAAGCTCGGGATTCGTCGGGGTGAAGGAGGGCCGGCATTTCAACACCATGTTCGGGACGATATCCCTTTACAGCGCGAAAAAGCCTGAACTTGGGTAGAAGAATCAGACACAATATAGGGAGGGAAGACAAGGCGGATGAGGGCTGATGTCCTGTGGCCAGGTGGGGGCAATATTATGGGTACAAATGCTATAGGTTAAGTAGTTTCAACTTTTTGCTAATTTAATTAATGTTTTCTAAAAAATACTTAATCGTTTCGTTTAGTTTTAACAAATCAACCTTGATAATTTGATTATTAAAGCTAACTTTATCAACAGTTTCATTTTTTAGTTTATGCCAAGCATTATATTGTTCTTCAGTATTATAAAAAAATAAATTTTGAAATCTTCCCATAACTCTATTTGTAATAGTCATATTGTTTGACAGACTTCTCATCATTATTTTATCTGTTTCATTACCAATTTTACCTTGACTTACTATTTCTTCAAGAACTATAGTCGAAAAACTACTTTGTGTGAATTCATTACTAGATTTATAACGTTCTTTTATTTTTTCAAAATCTTCTATAAATCCCACATTAGAGTTTATCTCAATTCTTAAACTTTCTAATAAAACTCTCGTGTTTTGTTTTTCTAATTGGTTTATTTTAAATTGTTCCCAAACGAAAATTCCCATTATAATTAAAAGTGAAATTATTGTTGCCAAATCTGCATAAAAATGAATGTCTGGTTTATCTTCAGACACGTTTTATTATTATAATTTCAGACTTAAATTTATCTAATTTGCTAAGACTATCAAGCAAAATCCTTTTAATTTTAGAAAAGTAAAGAATAACTATGATTTTTAAAGACTCGAGCACAAGTATACAAGATTTTAAAGATTTAGTTAGAATTTTTTGTGAAGAGAGAAATTGGGATCAATACCATAACGCAAAAGAATTGACAATTGGAATAGTGACTGAGGCTTCTGAATTATTGGAACATTTTAGATTTAAATCAGAAAAAGAAGTCAACGAATTATTCGAGAATGAGACTAAAAGACAAGAAATTTCCGAAGAAATAGCTGATGTTTTATATTTTTTAGTTAGATTGGCCCAGAAATATGACATAGATTTAGCAACAGAACTTAACAAAAAAATTAAGAAAAACAAGAAAAGATATCCCATTGAAAAAGCAAAGGGATCAAATAAAAAATATATGGAGTATTGATATGAGACTATATGACGAAACCATTTTGAATTTTAAAAAAGATGTTAGCTCCAATGTGATTGCAGATAAAATAGCAAAAAGATTTGAGGAATATTTTAATAGAAAAGCACCGGAATCTGAATTTAGAGCTTGGAACTATTCTTTACCAAAATTGAAAGAAGTCTTAGATACACCCACCCTATTGCAGAATAACATTGTGATCGAATACGAATTACCCTTTGCAAAAAACAGTAGAATTGATGTGGTTTTATTTGGAACTGACGAAAATGAAAGTGACAATATTGTGGTTATTGAATTAAAACAGTGGTCTAATAACAATGTAGAAGATTCGGAGGATGATGGAAATGTAGTTGTTAATTATGGTCAATTTAAGAAATTAAATTCCCACCCCTCTTTACAGGTTGAAGGTTATTATTGGCATTTGAAAGATTATATGACTATTTTCGAAGAAGAAAAACCTGTTCTTTTGAGTGCATGTGTATATTGCCATAATTACAGTAAAGGTACTGACGAGGTACTTTATCTACAAAAGTTTAGTAAAAACCTCAAAGAATATCCTATTTTTTCTAAACAAGAGACTATTGAACTAGGAAATTATCTTAAAGAAAAATTAGGTAAAGGTAGGGGTTTAGAGGTTTTGAAGAGATTTAACCTTAGCATAGTAAGGCCTTCTAAAAAACTATTAGATCATACTGGGGAAATGATTAACAAACAACAAATATTTCATCTTATTGAAGAACAACAAACAGCTTACAACACAATAATGAGTCAAGCAAAAAAAGTTGCTAAATCAAAAGAAAAGGCTGTTATTATTGTTAAAGGTGGACCAGGAACTGGAAAATCTGTTATTGCTTTGGAAGTTATGGGTGAGTTATTAAGAATGGGTAAAAATGTTGTTCATGCGACTGGTTCTTCTGCATTCACTAATACATTAAGAAAAATATTGGGAGTTAGATCTGCTAAACAATTCAAATTTTTCAATAGCTTTATTGGTCATAAAGAAAATGAGATAGACGTTCTTATTTGCGATGAGGCACACAGGATTAGGAAAACAAGTGGAAGCAGGTATACTCCAAGATCGTCAAGAACTGGGGAGCCTCAAATAAATGAATTGGTTAGATCGGCTAAGTTATCTGTTTTCTTTATTGATGAACATCAAATAGTTAGACCAAATGAAATAGGAAATGTCAATTTAATAAAAGAGTCTGCAACTAAATTTAACGCAAAAATTTATGAAATGGATGAACTTAAAACCCAATTTAGATGTGGCGGTTCTGCTAAATATCTAGAATTAATCGAGAAAATACTAAAGATAAAAGATGAAGGACAAGACATAGAACTTGGCGATGAACAAAATATGGAATTCAAAATTGTTGATTCTCCGCATGAACTAAAAAAACTTATTGATCAAAGAAATCATGAAAATAAAAACTGTGCTAGAATAGTTGCTAGTTATTGCTGGCCTTGGAGTGAGCCTAATTATGATGGCACACTAGTTAATGATGTTAAAATAGAAGATTTTGAAATGCCTTGGGAAAAAAAAGATCAATTTTGGAAATGGGCAACGGACGATTCTGGTATGAAACAAGTAGGTACAGTTTATACTGCACAGGGATTCGAATTTGATTATATAGGAGTAATTTTTTGTAACGATTTGGTTTGGAATGAACAGAAAAAGGATTGGGAAGCAAAACCAGAAAATTCTTACGATACTGAAGCTAAAAGAAATAATCCAAATTTTGTTAAACACTTAAAAAATGTCTATAGAGTATTATTGACAAGAGCTCATAAAGGAGTTTATGTTTATTTTATGAACAAAGAAACAGAAAAATTGTTTAGGTCAAGAATAGATGGCTCCTAAATTACTCTTGTTTTTGTATTTGTGTGTATTTGTGGATTGTCTGAACTTTTCTGTAAGCCTTTTTAGATTCATTCTTGAGTGCCACGGTTGTTAAAGATTCGGCAATAGAATGACAATCTGGGCAAAGAACAATTAGGTTACTCAAATTATTATTTTCAGGGTTTTTATCAATGTGGTGTATATGAAGTTTTACATTAGAATTGCCACAGTGCTGACATGCATTTTCTGCTCTTTCAAAAATTCGTTTCTTAATTTTTATAGGAATAGGTGTTCTTGTTTTCCCTTGTTTGTCTGAATCGTCATTAATGCCAAAACTAACCAAATTTTCCTTCTTTTTTATCATTAGAGGTTTAGGTTCTTCGCCAAGCCATTCCCCCTTTTCTTGATTCCATTCTTTGTCAGCTCCGTAATCACATTTTTTGCAGATATAATAATGTCTGTCGTATTTTTTATCTCTCATAATTGTTTTTTTACTCCCTTCTACGTCTTCTGTTGTTCCATCAGGATATTGATAGATCTTACTATAATATGTATAAGGTTGTTTTTTTGTCCCTAAATCTTCTATCCAATCAATTTTTTCTTTCTTTAAAAAAGATCTTTTACAGTTAGGGCAACGAGTTTCCCAAAAAAAATAAGTTAAAACTCCTAATATAATCGTTGAAATTGAAAAAGCCATTTGTATAGCAGAATTTATGTTGTTTTTAGTAAAGGAAAACGCTACAAAAACTCCAGAAATAATTGTTAATAACCCACTATAATATATGGGTTCTTGATAAAATTTTAGTGGCTGAATATCATTTTTTACCATTATAATTAAAATTGAATACATCAATATATAAAATTTTTAATTTTTATTCCACCCACACCAAGCGCACTCCCCGCTAGACGCAGGCTCCTCCCCATCAAGAACCTTCACAGCATCGAGGAACAGCCTCTCACCATCCTTCTTGTCGGTCTTGATCCTGACGATGTCGCACTCGAACCTGAACATCCCGTTGCCCTCCGCAGCCAAGGGGTAGTAGAAGAGCAGGCAGGCGAAGTCCCCGGTCCTCAGCCCGTTCCTCTCGAGCAGGAAGCAGTATATGTCCATCTGGTGCTGGTAGTGCTCGTGCGTATTCTCTTTCAAAGGGAATCCGCGTGTTTTGAAGTCCAGCGGCACATGCAGGCCGTCCTCAGTCACGAACAGGTCGTCCAAAGCGCCCTTCAGGATGGCCCCGCTTGCCTTGTCCTCATGATCCAGGCCCTTGAAGTTGTTCCTCCACACCCTCAGCTTGTCCATGTCCTCGAAGAGCCGTCCTTTAAGCTTCCCCTTGATGTCAGGCGGCAGCCCCTTCCCCCTGTAGGCGTCGAAGTGCCTCTTCAGCACGAGGTCCATGCCGTTGGGCAGGGAAGAGAATATCCCCTCGGGCCTCCTTACCCCCTTGTTCACGTCCAGCCAGAAGCAGCGCGGGCACTCCTTGAAGAGCGACAGCTTGGATGGGGACAGGACGACCTTCTTCATAATTATAATTTGTGGGGCAGGCTTTTAATCCTTGGTTTATAGGACTTGCATTAAGTATCGAGGGAATTGCCGTTGGAGCTCTACCCTTTTATTCGGCCTACACTTGTCAGATATCGTAAAGTCTCCATATATGGCCCGAATTCTGATCCGGCTGATATATAGTATTCGGCCAGTTGGCCTGTACGCCCCAGCAATAAATAGTCTCTCGCTTCTTTCCAATCAGGGGACGGAGCAAGTATAACAACCGGAGGTCTTATATCCCTAACCCGTCTATCTCCTATTTCATTAGCCACTAATGCGTGCAAATACACAAGGCTGAAATCATTAGGGTCTAGACTCCTGGAGACAGACTGTTCGGCCTGATAACCCATGTCCCTCAGTTTCTCTAAAACGTTAGTTTCAAGGAAATCGTCTTTTCGATCCATCCAAAACAATATATTTACAACCATAATATCTGGAAAATAGACTGAGAAGTTAAGGATTAATAGCTTTCGAGGTCTTCCCTATCTTTCTCGTTAATCAGATCTTACTACCCCATTTTTTGTAGGACGAGGAACTACCCAAAAAGGGGCTTCTTACAGCCACTTTGTGCCAAAAAATTACTCAAAGATTTAAGCTTGGTAGCCAAATATCATTCATGCCGAACCCGACTCTGGATTCCGATTTCGAGTGGTACACGTCAGCCGATCTTGGGAAGTACATAGGGAAGTGGGTGGCCATATCCAACAGGCGTGTCATCGCCTCCAACCAGAAACTTAAGCATTTGATGGAGAATGTCGAAAGGGAGCATCCAGGGATTAGGCCGCTTGTCACGAGAGTTCCTGAGAAGGTATTAAAGGCAATCTGAGGGAGATCCCATGTCAATCTCTTTTTCCTACAGAAAAGAGGGACTGCATGGCAACAGAGTGATTTACAGGCCAAAAATTCCAGTCACCTTCAGGAAATACAAAAAGGAGGTTAGCCTGATTGCCATTATAGATTCCGGTTCTGATGCAACGATTTTATCAAAGGAAGTGGCCGAGCAATTGGGGTTGGCTATAGGCGGTAAAAAGGGCACTCTGGAGGGCATAGGAGGTGTTGTCGAGACGGTAGAGTTTCCCGTCAATCTGGTAATTTCAAAAAAGAGAGTAAAGGAGCACATCCCTCAGATGCCTGTGAAGGTTTTACTTTCAGATTCGCCTGTCGAAGACGCAATCCTAGGGAGAATCCCATTTTTCTCTAACTTCGACATAACCTTCAAGGAGAACGCCAGAAAAATTGTTTTGAACAAATCGGTCCATGGTAGAGGGAGATCACCCATTGAAATAGCGGCATGATTTTAGCGTCATTGGTGTATAGCTATGTTCTACTTCCAGATACTCTTGCTTTTGATGCTCGGGTTTCTGGCTCCTTTTATCATATTGAAGAGGAAGATTTACAATTTAGAGGCTGATATGAAGATCGTGAAGGTCGACATCGCTTCAATCAAGGAGGACATTAAATTCATCAAAGACCATGTCTTTCCCTCGAAACTTCTAGGCGGCAGAAGAAAAGGCTTTTAAGATTGAGCCACCTTAAAGGTATAATGCGCAATGAACCGGTCTGGATGGAGTGGGTGGCGGCCATGAGAATCCCAGAGAAGGCGGACCTGCTCTACGCCTATTGCGACGAACACCCGGAAGACCTCCCCTTGGTCCAAAAGGCTGTTTTTGATTATTACTATGCCGAGCTAAGGAACAGGCCCGACTTTGTCACACACACATTGGACGTCTACAGCGCAAGAAGCCAGACGAGGCCGGAGGAAATATGCCCGACATGCCCGACATATTTGGTGTGCCGGAAGATTGTCAACAACATCGGTAATGCGGTGATTCAATCTATGCCTGCCATATGGGAAAGGAAATAAAGAAGCATGGTTACCCAAATTTTAATAAGATAGTCTAATTTTTGGTTACGGGTTAAGGTTAAATATATATAAAATTATACATAATTAATCAGAGTTGATATTATGAAGCAAAAACTGATGACCCAAAAGGTTACCGGAAAACCGCTAAACATAGACATGGTTCCGACTGTCCACCACTGGCCTAACCTTAAGACAGTTCTGATGGTTGAAAAAATACTAAGCGAGGCCGATTTGACTATGTCCTTGGAACAGCTTAAGAGGAAACTCCCAAAGAAAGTAATGGACCAGACCTTGCGCTTGATACTTCTCTATTTGGAAGAGAACGGCAAAATCTACATTGGCGAGAAGGGTATTACATGGATATATAACCCAAGCCCAAAACTCGAGAGAGCCATGAGGGAAGGGATAGAAGTATGAACCATAAGAAGGCGGTCAAAGTAATATTTGTTGGGGACGCGAAAGAGGAATACAGGGATCTGAACAGGATAGTTGGTGAAGAGATTTCCAAAGGCATAAAGACAAGCGACAAGCGACAAGCAGACCTTGTTGAACTCTGTAAGGCAAAAGGTTGACTTGCTGAAGTCCAACCCTCAATACGGCATTCACATCCCAAGAAAAATGATACCGAAGGAATATGTTGCAAAATACGATGCAAATAATCTTTGGAAGGTAAACCTTTCAGGTCACTGGAGAATGATATATACATTAAAAGGGTCTAAAGTTGACATCATTGCATTCGTTTTGGATTTGGTTGATCATAATAAATATAGCAAACTTTTTGGCTACAAGAAAAAATAGTTACGCTAGGAAAGGCATTGAAATAGCGGCATAATTTTCTTTTATTTCTATATAGCTACCGTTTATCCCCTACTCGTCGATAAGGTTTATACCCTTCAAATGGTCTAAAGATGCCAAGAACGGTTCGGCCTGATATACCATCTCAATGTAATCTTGGGCCAGTGCAGGAGGACGTCCCGAATTCAAATAATGCATCGACTCTTCAGGATTACTGTCAACAGCCACTATAACCACCGGCGGCTGGATTGACCTTACCCGATTATCGCCCAATTTCTTAGCCATCATTATTCCCAAAAACACGGCGTCATATTTGTTAGGGTCCGACTTCAACGAGGCAGACTGCTCTGGTTGATATCCCGAAGCCCTTAGCTCGCCAAAAACCCCTCTTTCAAGATATTCATCCACTTTAGCATTCCAAAACAGCAGTCTTATCATGTCATCCCTAAAATAGCCTGGAAAGTTAAGGATTAATAGGCTTTTAAGGTTTGCCCTATCCTCATTCACCAGGGCTCAGTTTGGCAACCGTGATTACGACTTTGCCGCCTCTTGCAGGCTCAATCCTCAGCGAATACCCGCCGATATCAGGGTAATATCCATCAGGGAGGGTGAACTTGTCGTCTCGCCTTAACAATGGTCTCTCCGGGTCGCCTAACTGATCCATGAAATATCGCAGCCTGCCGATAGGCGTTTCCACCGTCTCGCCCATCGCCAATACATGTTCCCCCATAGAGTAGTCCATGAAGTATATTCCCACCCAACCCTTAAATCCCTGACCTTTCCTATCCCGTAGGTAACGCAACAGTATTAGAAATCATCCCCCAAATAAATGGTATGGTTGCTGCACAGGCTGCTTCGCTGGAGGAAGTCACTTGGGTCAGATATTTATGCGCGACCCCAGGGTGCACCGTGCCAGGGAGAACAGTCAAAAGCTTCGTGTCCTTTTCGATATACAAGTCTCAGCTCCCGGCGTACGAGGATGCCACCACGGACTGCCCACAATGCGGCGAGCCCATGGAATACAAGGGGGCTTTCAGGGACTTTTGAATTATTTTTTTTAGGGTGAAATCCATCACAGGAACTATACACCCTCTGTCTTGTGCGGTTCCACCTTCCATGCTGAGCCCCAATAAGCTATATCTCAGAATCCCGCCAATTAATTATAGCTGATAACCTATGCCCGGGAAAGGCTTCGAAACGAGCTACATATTCTACATGGTCCTGATAGTCCTCTTCATATTTCTGGGCGTCGGCATATTATGGAACTTCTACAAGCAAGAGCCGCCTCTGCCTCCACCACCAATCGCCAACGTGACCTACACCTGCGTCAATCTCAACAACACCGTCATAACCCACGAGGACCTCCAGGACGTGCTCTACGGCTTCCTGACAGACCAGTGCGAATACTTCCAAGCGACGGTGAAGGACAGGGTCACCTTCGAGGACGTCAAGCGGATGGTGAAGGCAATAGACGGCAAGAGGGAGGCCTTCAAGATATCAAACTGCAGCGCCTTCGAGACGGAGACGGGGACAGTGTATGTGGCGTTCGACTACACCTACGACATCTCGATATTCAGGGCGGGCGTCGAGCGGTCCAACGTCCTACTCTGCAAGGGGAATCTCCCTAACGTCAGCAAGGCCACCACGACGACCACGACCGCCCCGAAGCAGCCCAAGAAGGATTTCGTCATCCTCTACATACAGCTCATCAATAAAGTACAGGGCTTCGACTCCAAGGCTCAAACGATGACCGCCAGCTGGGTCAGCCACACCCCCCTGAAGGACTGCCCGGAGATGGTAAAGACGATAGCCGTCGCCGACAAGACCTGCCCGGCACCGGACCCGACGAGCATCTTCTCGATTGCGAACGCGAGCGGCACCATGCAGCAGACCTCCGACGCATTGAGGAAGTGCGCGAGCGACTGGGGTTATGGAGGGAAGTACACGAGGATTGTGGGGGTGATAAAGGGGAAGACGGCGCTGTTCACGATACTGGGATATGTCACCCACTACTACAGCGATGCGGTTGTGGTTGCCTCGTCACCAGAGAAAATATCTCTCCAAACTCTGGTAACCCACGAGCTTGGCCACACCTTCGGCCTCTGCGACGAGGGATACTGGATCACGGTCAAGAAGTCCTGCGGGAGCGGGTACTGCTACGGGAACTGCGCCCAGGACGAGGTCTGCCGCAATAGTCCGCCATACTGCTGCCCGAATTCCCCCGAGACGGCCAGCATGATGTGCGCTTTCCCCAGGTGCAGCAACGGATGCACGATGGGGACGGCATTCGCGCCGAGCAGTTACGCTCATCTAGAGAACGAGCTAAATATGTATTGTGGTTTGGGGTGATGTTGTGGGATTGAAGCACGCTATATTGGTAATGGCCTTATTGGCAATCATGCCTTTCGCCTATTCATCGGACGTCTATAAGGTGGCGGCAGACTTCTACGCGAACGG
>Ga0154846_115_pt9 | contig 10483 bp, 7 predicted proteins | sample Rifle2008BG16ft_FD_105574 | JGI IMG/M metagenome (GOLD analysis project Ga0154846, IMG submission 105574) | Candidatus Micrarchaeota archaeon RBG_16_49_10
GAAGTAGAAAAATCTGCCGGTCCCCTTCATCAGCTGGCGCATGAGGGTGCTTTTTCCGCACCTCCTTACGCCTGACAAGACAATGGCGAACGGTATGTCCAGCCTTATCTCGGATAGCTTCTCCCTCTCAACGCCATATTCCCATGATGACATCTCGGACATCTGCGATTCCACTATCCCCCTCAGCGTTTCCTTCAATATCATAAACAATGTTATACCTTGCTAGTTTATAAAGGTTTTCATTGGCAGTGAACACTTTTGTTCATTGGCAGTGAACACTTGTTTCGATGATTTTCGAAACGTTTATAATAGGGATGAAGCGAAAATCGAAACCTGCTTGTCATCTCCAATGGCAGTTTTCTAGCGCCCTCAAAGCCCAAAGTATTTGCCGCTATCTCTGGTGCTTTTCGCAATTTTTGCCATAGAAACAGACAATTCACGCATATTTTACACCTTCCAGAGCCTTTTCCAGCAACCCTATGCCTTTTTTGGGCTATTTCTATCCGGGCTTTTAACCGGGGGGAATATTTTACAGGATTCCTGAAATATGCTGGAAATAATGCAAATGCTTAAATGCTTTTTGGTCCTAATAGGGTTTAGACGGGTATGGGATTGTTTTATAGGCTGACCAACCAAGAAAAACGGGGTTTGGGGCACAATGGGCTACCTGTCAATAACTATCACCTTCTGGGGGACACTGTCGAGCTAAATGGCCATAATTATCTCATTGATGATCCTAGAAAGTTGGCTACCGCATTGTTGGACGCTATTGATCCGGGCGCGGGGGCGCCATTAGTAGTCGCAAAGACACCTCATATCGGGGCTAGAGAAGTCAAAAAAGACCTGGGAAGTTACGACCCCTATTCATCTGACTCTGGGTTTGACTCCACTGAAGGGTTTATGGCTGGGCCAAGCGGGATAAATTTCAGATATCTTAGGAATTCGGACGGTATGGGACTGTGGGCCCCTGCAATCGCAGGAGAGCAACCTATCAGGCAAAACCCTATGTTTAGTCATGGTGGTGAACTATATCACCAGTCAAACGGTTTAATAGCGCCAGTTAAACTGAGCCGAGAGGGTTCGCCTGTTGGCCTAGATTCCCAGGCAATACAAAACTATCACGACTCATTAAGGCCCCCTATGATGAATGCCGGTTTTATACCTATCCCCGATTTGGGGAACGTTGACTGGGGGAGGGTAGGGAAAACAGCTCTAAATCTACTTTTAATAGGGTCGATGGTGGGATGTGCGGGCGCAGTGGCTTTAGCTAGGGATATATTCACCCCGACCGCTGGAGACAATGCAGGCTCAAGTAATAATAATGCAGTGACGCCAACCACTACTAGGACGCAGGGACCGACTGCAACCTATACGGCAATGCCAACGGCGACTTACACCGCAATCCCAACTGCGACCCCTATGCCGCAAGTTCTATTCAGAGTGTGGAAAGATGGGAATGGCAATGGGGGGTTGAACGCTGGAGAACCCCTTCTTCCAGGAATCAGAATATCCGCAAGTGGATCATCCTGTATCACAGGCGGCGATGGGACTTGCTCTATGAGCCTTAGAAATGGGAGTCATAGGTTATACGTCAATGACCCCTCAGGTAGATCAGCTTATTTTCTCCCTTCTGTGAGAGATTATGTTATGATAGGCCAGGGATTGGGATTTAATGTAAGAGGAAACACTAAAGTTTCTGTCCCCCTTGGGGATGGGATTTTTACTCTTCCGTTGAAGGGGAAGATTGTGGATAAGCCTCTTCTAGACGAAAATGGAAGATATATATCACCATCAAAAGGGGAGATTGTAATAGATAGGATGTATGACCACTCTCCAGGAAGAGATATACTATGGTGGAATGGAGTAGATGAGTGTACTCCAGAAGATTACCTATGCTATCACGTCCCGGGAGGAACAAATAATCATGGTGGTATTAAGTATAGGGTAGCAGATTTTGGGACACCTGTGTTTGCTGCAGCAGCTGGTATAGTTTATAAAAACGGGATAATACCACATGGGAATATAAAATGTCCATATATTATAATTGAACATCCTGATGCATTAAAAGGTAAAAACTTATTTACAGGATATTTTTTTATGTCTGAGTCTCTTGTTAAAATAGGACAAAGGGTTGCGAGGGGTGATTTAATAGCAAAAACTGGAGTACAATGTAATCCCTATGATTTGTTGCATTTTGATTTAAGGACAAACCCAAATGATGATAGTTCGTGGGGGCTTTTGGATTTTTATGAACCTATTGTTGATGTGCCAAAAGGTTTTTGGATTAGTGATTATGAACCACTATGGACAACAGAAGACCATTCGGGGAATTATATGAATTACTGGACACTTTGGAATAATCCACAACAACCACCATAATTGTTTACAGGAAAGACAGAATTGAGTGATAATATAAAATTATTAATTAAAGCCTTGTTATGATTTTTAGCTATAAGAGTAAGTCGGTAGGGATGAAAGTAGAAAAATTAGAAGATGTTATAGTTGTTGATGTAGATTGATGATTTTCTGGATAGAGATTGAGGTTTCATATGTTGCTTTTTAATTTACAACCAAACCTGTAAACTTCAAAAATGTAATCAGGTTCGTATTCAGATTCCACCTCATAGATATATCTAACAAATGATAAATTAAGACTTTTATTAAGCATAACACTAAAAAGAGGCCCATGAGCTGAGGAAACCTGCATTAAGCTTCCATCATCCCTATTCCTGTACGGAATATCTATGAATACTATTCTATCGTTATTTTGCAAATTGTACTTTTTCAATTCTTCTACACAAGTCTTTCCAGCAAGTTGCAATTCATAAACATCTGAAGTTGACCACCTTTTGTAAGACAAGTTTTTAGATGAAAAGAGTATAAGTAACAGAATTATTACAACTACGATAGGTCTGAACCTTTTTTCTAAATAGTTTAATGTTTCGAACAAAACCAACCCAAAAATTAATGAGAAACCAAAAATGGAGAGGTGGATATAATAATCCATGAATCTGAACTTGAGTAACAATAAATGTACCATAAAGATAAAATACCAAAGTATCAGAAATGACATAATTTTTAATTTATTCTGGATTTTCTTATTGTTTAAATTCAAATTTATTTTTCTGTAATTGTTGATGATAATAAAAAAGCTGAATACTAAAAAGAATAAAAGAGTATAGGACCAAGTGACTCCATTAATTCCAAGATCAAAAGTGAAAAGGATGTAAGCTTTGAGATTTCTTATTATATGAAAGCCAATTCCCATTTCATAACCGTGTGTCTTTATCAATACTTCTTCTAGGAGAAAAATTCTTACGAATGAATATACTAACATTATTACCAAGAATGGAAATAATTCTATTATTGCTTTAAATACACCCTCAATATTTATTCTTTTGCTGATTACAATAAAATAGTAAAAAAATAGAACTACCGGGAACATAAATGCAGTTTCTTTTGATAACAAAGCCAAAACAAATAATATAATCGAGAGACCTTTATAAGTTCTTTTTTGATTTTTGAGAAATTTCAAATAAAAAAGGAAAGAAAGAAAAACGAAAATAGACATTATGAATTCTTCGCCGGCAGCTATATAATAAACTGGAATCGTATGTAGAGATCTTGTTATAAAAATGAAAGAGGATAGGAAAGCTATTAGCCTATTTTCAAAAATTTCTTTTGAGATAAAATAAACCAAAATGACACCAAAAAGAAAAAGCAGGAGATTGACAAGATGGAAATAGAAAACGTTATTTAAAAATAATGCCTGTGTAAAGAAGAAGAATATTTGAACTGAAATTGGCCTATAAAGTTCTGTTTTTAATCTATAGGTGAATACATCAAAAAAACTTTTTAAATCATTTATATTATTACCAAGTTTCCAATAAAAAGAATCGTCAAGAACAAAATATTGATTTAGAGCCGGAAAATATATAAAGAATGTTGAAACTGCTAAAACCAAAATGTAAATGGTATCATTTCCAAATATTTTTTTAATTGACATCATTATTTCATTCTCATAGAGTTTATTTATAATTATTGATAAACTTAGTAATTATAGATAAACTTCCAATTACAAAAAATAAGTTTAAAATTGCTAAATCCATTATTTTTTTGTCATCTGAAATTAATGATTTAAGCCAATTTGACATTTTTATAATTTTTTTTGGTTTGGAATTTAAAAAAGAAAAACATTGGACAGCAAAATAAGTTCCTTGGATGTTTGAAAAGTCGTTTGGTGAAGAGGCGTATCCACCATTTTTATTTTGGCATGAGTCAAGCCAATTGATGACTGTTTTTTTAATTTCATCAATTCGATTTATTTTTAATCCAATAAATTTATTGCTGTACTTTTCAATTAAATGGAGGCTTTTCAAGCAAAGGTATGTCGCATACATATATGATTTATTATTTTCACCAAAACCGCCGTCCTCATTATAGGACTTCATGATTAAGTCAACAAAATGAATAAGTTGCCCAAAATCTAAAATTTTTGATTTATTCATTCTTTCGTCTAGTAATAATAATATTTCCAACGAATCTGAAATTGTTCTAAATATGAACATCTGACTTTCTTTTTGGTTTATAATACCTACTTGTTTGATTATGTTGTATTTAACAGTATTTTTTAAATTAATCTCTATTTCTTCTTGTAGTATCTTGAAGGAAATTAATGAACTGCTTGTATAGTGTAACATATTAGAGTTAGAATTCGGTACAGGACCCCACCCAGTTATCCCAATTGATTTTTTAAGAAAAGAAATATATTTTTTTTTGTCTATAAAATCAGTTGACCCAAGGATATTCAATACCTGAATAGCTGAATTATTTGAGTATACTCCACAGATTTCTTGATTGGAAAAAAAACCGCCATTTTCAGTCTCAAAAGAATTTACTATATTTATTATTGGTAGCTTGAAATTATTTGAAACACCAAATAAATCTAAAATTTTTACAAAAAAGAATAATTGCTCGAAATTAAGTAGAGCGTAATTACATTTTGAATTAAATTTTCTAAAATAATTGTAAACATCGCTACCTAAAAACTTCAAAGACCAAATCAAATGAAAAAAAGATTTGAAATCGGAAACATATCCTAAGTCTTCAAATTTTTTAACGGCATGTAATAATTGTTTTCGTTTATTTTCGTCTAATTTTATTGACAAAGTTTTAATACATCTAAGGTATCTATAAATATACTCCAAATTGACAGGTGAAAAAAAATTATCTAGCCATTTAATTGTATTATCAATTTTTTTAGGGTTAGATCCAAGTAAGCTCAATATTTCTATGGCATTAAAGGTATCCCATATATTAGAAAAACCATTACCTATAGACCCAAAACCACCATCAAAATTCTGAAGGAGTTGATGAAACTCTATCATTTCGTCTTTTAACTTTGGTTCTATTTTTAACCAATTCATAATCTGTAATGCATAATAAGTCCTATCTGTCCAAGGAAGTTCTCCTGGCATCTCAGAAAATCCCATTTTACCTGTATCTAAATTTTTAATGTATTCTATTGTTTGTGGAGAGATTTTTTCTCCAAAAAAATGTAATATACCAACACAAAAATAGGTATCAAGATACATAGGAGATTTATCAAAAAAGACGCCTTCTTTTGTTTGTTTGTTAGCCAAAATGAATGATATCCTTTTTGTGTCAATAATACTAGTCAAAATGCATTTGTCTTTTTTCAAAGCGACTTTCTTTTTTCTATAATTATATTTTGAAGAACTATCTTCCATATTATAATTATATTTTATTAGAAATTAAAATACTTTAAACTTTTTTGAGAAAACATAAACCATTGCATTTTTTTCTGGTTCTATAAATACAATTTTCACAAACACTACTTATCTTCATCTCTGCTCTATAATAAAGAAATTTATTAAATATTTGCATTCTATTGTCAAGTTTTTCCAATATTTCACCATTAACATTATTGAGAGGCTCGCAATATCTAACTCTTCTATTATCTATCGTAAAAAGTTCGCGACACTCAAAACAATTTTTTGGTTGTTTGTCATCTACCTTGACACTTATACAAGGGGGTAAAGGTCTACTTAAAGTAAACCTTATTTTTCTTTTTTTTAACTCATTAAGAAATTTATCTATTTTTTCCCCAATTAATTTATTATTTAACTGCTCTTCCTTGATTCTAAAAGATAACAAATACTCATTAGAGCCTTTTTTTAATTTATTAGAAATTTCTTCAAGGTTTTCTGGATTCAATATTGTATATAATCTGCCCAATTTTTCTTCTGGCATTTCACTATTAAAAGGTTGGTTTCTACAGAAATCACACCTGTCAATATTAAATTTTGGTGGTAGAAAGTCTTTAAGCCTGTTACAGCTTGATTTAGAAACATGAAAAAATCCTGGTAACGTATTTTTCCATTTCAAAATCATTGGTAAAAGATTCTGATTATTAATGTTACCCATGAGAGAATATTTTAATGTTATTGAACAACCATAAAGATTACCATTTGGGTATGTTGTTGGATAAAATTGACCTAGGTACCTTCTTTGGGATCTTTTGGAAGAATGCGCAAAATAATAGTTCGGCTCACCAGACAAATCAAGTTTTCCAGCATATTCTTTTATTTTGTCAAAAAAATATTTTTTTTCTTTATCAAAACTAATTTCGGAAAAATTTTCCATTTCCTCGGCTTTCCCATAACTTCCCCAAGAATGAACCTCAACTTTAATGTTATTCTTAACAATCATCTCAGTCAATCTATTTATTAGAGTATGGCTTTCGGGATCAATACTTATTCTAAGAATAGGTTCTATCTCTAACTCTTTACATATATCAACAACAGTCTCTATATTTTTCAAAGGAACTCTTTTTAAATGGAAACGGTCTGAGCTAATAACTAAAGTATCAAAATCCAATCTTTTTAATGGTCCCAAATATTTTAATGTATTTTTTTTGCTGTTCCCAAAAAAACCAGAGGTTATTATAAGCAAATCACTAGGCTCATAGTATTGAAACAGAATTTCTATACATTTTTTAAGTTTGGATAAATCTAAGAATGGTTCACCACCACATATCCTAATTGAAATGTCGTTTTTTGAATACTCTTCGGCCACTCGATGAATTGTTTTTTCTGGCATCCATTTTTTTTGATCCTTTTCAATATTACAAGCATAAACACAAAAATCACATTCAACGGGACACTGTGTAGTCAAAAGTAAGTCTCCATCAAGCGGTTTATGCCTATGGTCAAAATGTATTACCATTATATCTACCAGTTTACTCTCTGCCCATAATTATAAACACAATAACTACAAGGTGATGCAGTTTTTCTTGGAAGTTTCCAAGAAATTAGGTTCTTCGATTTTATTTTAGTAAAATTTTCCCTTAGTTCAGAATTTACTATAATCATGTTTTTAAGGTCTATTTCTGATAATTTTGTCAAATGAACATTATCTAAATATGCTAAGAAATGGCAATATGAAAGTCTTCCGAGGCAGTCCATAAAAATCCTTTTTTTCCTAAAATAGGTGCAATTAGCGCTAGGTTCCTCGAATTGTATGGTTTTGAATGAAGCTCCTTTAGATATTATAGAATCCAAAGATTTCCTGACCTGAATTTTCATTTTATCATCAAGCAAAAATTTATATGTGTTATTTGAAGGGAAGACTTCGATTGGTATAAAAGTCGAACATCCATAATGAATAGACATATCGTAAGCATCTTCTAATTCTTGATAATTAAGGCTACTTATCGTAAAAAGTACATCAAAATCTAAATTTCTTTTTTTTATGTACTCCATTGATTCTATTACTTTATCCAAAATATCTTTTCCAGTTATTTTTTTTATTGTTTTTTTTTCAGAACCGTCTAATGAGATACTAAAGCGAAGTTTTTTAATTAATTTGTCATCTAATATTGAAAGCCAATCTTTAACTAAATCACCATGACTGTTTATATTAATATTTATGCTGTAATTCGACATAATCTCAACTATTTCAGAAATTTTTGGATGTAATAAAGGTTCACCAAACCAGCCAATTTCAAAAACATTTATTTTTTTTTCTAATAATAAGTTGGCTCTAAGTAGATTTGAAACTAATTCAATATCTAAATCAATAGAATTAGGTTTAGGTTTATAGTATACATAATCCAAATGCGACCTGTTAGTTATCTGAATAACAAATACATCAATATCATGATTAAAAATAGGCATAAAAATATTCACCTAAAATTATATTATCATATATACTTATAGATATTTATTGTAAAATCCCATATATCATAACAAACTGGCTTTTCTTAATAATATATTAATTTATAATTTTAAATGCGGTGTTAAATGGTTAAATTTATAACTCTTGTGAAAAATTTTAAAAATAATTTCTATAATCCTGAAAAGAAGTATACTTTTTGTCCAGATATGTTCTATATAGGTAATAAAAAGGGCTTGAATATATTTTATTCTTCACTAAATGGCATCATATATGCACTTAATAAAGAGGAATATGAATCTTTCAAAAGTAAGAAAACCATTAATGAAAATCTCAAAAAAGAATTTGTCAATTCTGGATTGTTCGTAGAAGAAACCGAAATCAAATACCCAGATTATAGTAAAAATGGCTTAAAGACGTCTACTATTACTATTTTCCCGACAAACGAATGCAACTTAAAATGTGTATACTGTTATGGTTGGGGTGGAGATTTCAAAAAAGTAAAAATTGATTTTGAGATTGCGAAGAAATTTATAGATAATTACTTGGATTGGAATAAAGAAAGAACAGTGACTGAACCTATAAAAATAGAATTTCATGGTATAGGTGAACCTACAATGGGATTTTCAGAAATTAAAAAAATAGTAGAATATGTGAAATTAAAATTCCCGAGAGCAACTTTCAGTATACAAACAAATGGTATTTTAAATGATACTATATTAAATTTCCTTATCGACAACGGTTTTATAATAGGTTTATCTGTTGATGGACCGCCATACATTCAAGATATTCAAAGACCAACAAGAAACAACACTCCTAGTAGCTCAATCGTAGAGGAAACTATTCAAAAACTGAGAGAAAATAATATTAGAGTAGCTGTCAGGGTAACTGTATCAAAAAAAATAGAAAACAAAATGTTAGAAATACTTGAATACCTGAGAAGGCTAGATGTCAAATCGATAAAAATAGCACCCCTTTCCAATATTGGTAGATGTGGGAATAACATCTCAGATTATGTAAAACAGCCTAATTCTAGAGTTTTTATCAAAAATTTTTTGAAGTCTTTGGAACTATCTGACGAGTTTAGTGTTAGTTATGGTTCCGGCATTAGTAACCTAGAAATAAAAGATAGACATTGTGGCGTTCCAGATCCAGGAATGGCACTGACACATGAAGGTTATATCACTAGTTGTTACGAAGCAGCAATATACAACAATATAAATTCGCCTTTTATCTTTGGGAAGTACGACAAAAAAATCAAAGACTTCGTCATAAACCAAAAAAAAGTAAAAATCCTCAAGAAATGGGTTATAAAAAATTTACCAGATTGTCAGCCGTGTTTTTTGAAATATAGTTGTGCTGGAGATTGTCCTATGAGAACTTACATAAAAAATAGAGAATTTTTCAAGACAGATATCGATAGATGTGAAATGAAAAGAGTTTGTACTAAAAAATATGTTGAATATTTAATCGAAAAAAACTTTGTCAAGATAATTCCATATATGAAATTTAAAAACGGAAAATTGTTTTTCAAAATGTACTTCAATGAATTTTTAATAGAAGACATTCAAAATTCAGGAGGTTCCTCAATCATTACTATAAACTCTTCGACATCCTTTGAGAAAACATTAAAAAAAATACTTGATATACATCAAAAAAACTATACTCCGAAATTATTTTTATTGTCTATACATATCGAGAGTTTTTTACTTAATTCTTGTTTGATTGAAAAATTAAACTTTTTTCTGAAAGAACTTGAAAAAAATAAAATCTATTTTAAGATTACAAAACCCCTTCCTTTTTGTATTACTAAAAAAATAGAAAATGAAATAAAAACTAAATACATACCAACTTCCTGGAAACAATCTATTGACCTTTTTAATGTGAATGAGAAGGATTATATAGTTTTTTGCAATTCTAAAAAATCTACCAAAAAAATAGGGTATTACAGCAGCAGAGAAAAAATTTGTGATGAGATAAAAGAGGGAGAAATAATTGCTTACTCTAAAATCTGTGAAGAATGCATAAATAAAGCAAGAAACAAATGTAAAGGTTATTTCAAATTTTAATACTTAATCAGGAAATCGTTGTGCTTAAGTACATCTTCAACTGAAAGCTCCGCAAACACCAGTTGTTGATGCGGTTGTTGTTAAGGTTGTTCCTGAGGTTGTTCCTGAGGTTGTCATTGTTGTTCCTGAGGTCGTGGCGGAGGTTGTTCCTGAGGTCGTGGCGGAGGTTGTTCCTGAGGTTGTTGAGGTTGTTGAGGTAAAGTCACACGCCTGATTAT
>Ga0154846_122_pt9 | contig 10417 bp, 15 predicted proteins | sample Rifle2008BG16ft_FD_105574 | JGI IMG/M metagenome (GOLD analysis project Ga0154846, IMG submission 105574) | Candidatus Micrarchaeota archaeon RBG_16_49_10
TACCATGTTCCGGTAGCTCAGTTTGGATAGAGCAGCAGCCTCCTAAGCTGAAGGTCGGGGGTTCAAATCCCCTCCGGGACACTAACTAAATGCAGAAAACGATTCATGGTATTAAAGTCCCATGACCCTCATCAGAAGCCCGCCGAAGTTGAGGAAGTAGAAGACATTAATCCCTATCCCCGCTGCGGCGAAAACCAGCTCCTTCTCAAACTCCTCCGAGAATAGGCCCGAGGCGGCGGCTGACAGTAGGTAGTAGGCGACCGACCCTAGCATCCCGAAGAGTATTATATTGTCCGGCGAGATTGCTACGAGGGCGAGGTTGACGAGGAAGTTGAACAGGATGTAGAAGGCGCTGCTTACGCTGAACCCCGTGCCCGCCGCCAGCCTTGCAGGGACGCTCGCTATGAGGACGAAGAGGGCGGAGTAGAACAGCCCATAGGAGAAGGCTATCATGACGCTGAGGAAGAATATCGGGGTGAAGTCCAAGGGTATCTGGGTGTAGTAGTTGAGGTAGGTCATCCCCGCCGCAACGCCGCAGAGGGCGACAAAGACCACCATCCTCCTGAAGAGCACGCCGAGCAGCAGGGCCGCAGCCACCAATAGGATGAGGTACAAGGGGTTGACTTTCTTTTTCTCCCTCTCCATGCCACCAACTTTCGGCTACCCAAGTATCCTGACTATCAGTATCCCGGCGAGAACGTTTATTATCAGCCCCTCGACCATCCAATAGAAGATGAGCTGCAGGGGCAGGTTGATAAGCAGCATCAACGCCAGATAGCCCGGCAGCACGCCGACGAAGAAAAGCATGAGGCCAAAGTTCGCCCCCTTCTTCAGCGAGCTGCTCCCGGGTATCCACTTCATCACCAGCAGGTATGCGAACGAGTAGATGACGGCCGTGACAGTGCCTACAAGAACAGACAGCAGTGTGAATGACAGTGGCGGCGGCCCTGGTCCTGGCATCATGAGCTTGCTCCAGACCGAGAAGTACTCAGGCATCAGGTAGTACTTCATCTCCAGGAAGGCCGCGATGGTGTGTATGCCCTGGGAGATGACGGCGAATATGACCGCAATCACGAGAAACTTCCAGACCAGCTCCATCTTGATCATTATACCACTCAATCTAATTTCGGTTCGGTACTATAAATTTTTTCCACAGCCGCTTAAATCAATCCCTGCCCTTCCTCTGCTTCTTGGCCTTCCCCCTCATGAAGACCGCCCCCGAGCCGAGTATGACTGTCGCTAGGATGACGAAGAATCCGACCACAGGCAATACCGTGAGCACCACCCAGACCAGCAGGCCGAGGGCGAGCGTTGTCATCAGGCCGAAGGTCTTCTTGCTCTTCCCGAGTATCTTCTCCCCGATTGCGAGTGCGACGAAGATCCTGCTCAGGTAGAGGACGACCACATAGACCACTACGCCGATTATAGCCAGGGGTATCCCCACTATCGTGAACACGAGGACTAGGCATGCGATTGGGACGGCGAAGACGAACAGGAGGCCCATGAGTGCGGACTTGCCCGGGCTTTCGACAATCCTGCCGTAGGTAGCCCTCACCGAATCCTGGAAGAGCAGTATCATGACAACCCCTATCACAAGGGAAGTGAAGTACTTCGTTACCGCCGAGCCCACCCTTGATTTGGCCGGAGACTTTCTGGCGTCCCCCTTACTCTGGGTGAACTCCCCGCCTATCACAGCGTCCTCAGCTATTTTGACGTCGTTGGACGTGACGTTCAAGTCGCCACCTATAACAGTCCCGGGCAGTATCTCAACCTTCCCGGCGTTTATCGAAACATTGCCTGCAACCTTGCCGCCGAGCCTCACATCGCCCGCGTTCACGATCACATCGCCATCGACCTTGCCCTCCGAGAGCACATCCCCGCCGGCGATTATCAGGTCCCCCCCGATCACAGATGCTGGGGAGACGTTCCCCTCTCCGCCGGCCAATATCAAATCATCTCCCGAATCCCCCTTGAAGCTTATCGAGCCTCCGGCAACCCTCAAGTCATCCTTCACCAGGCCGCCAAGCTCTATGTTCCCGCCGGCCACTATCAAGTCCTCGGTCACTTCCCCTGTGAATTTCACATTCCCGCCAGCGGCCACAAGGTCGCCCTTTATGACGCCATCCACCTGCACATTCCCGCCAGCGGCGTAGAAATCGTCGTCAATGGTCATGCTGGAAGGGACTTTGACCTCCTCCCCTCCCCTCATCTCGAAGGCCATAATGCCTGGGGTTATGGATAGGAAAAACAGCAGGAAAAATATCGCTGAGAGCCTGGCTCGCATCATAGAAAATTATTCGGATTTGATAAATTTAAGTGTTGAGATACACCCCAGTATCAGCGGCGCCTTCTTTAATCAGTACCCTATCGGTACCAATATCGGGATTGATGCCAGTTCCAAAACTATTTAAATTGCAGACGACAAATAAGTGAAATGGGGGGAGTCTAGTATGAATTCGCCACTTGCTCCGCTGGTGGAGAACAAGGCTGTCAAGTCGATTCTGAATGTCATATTCAAGGAGAGGGAGACAGGGAAGCCTGGCTTATCGCTCTCAGAGCTCTCCGAGAAGACGGGCATAGAGAGGCACAGGCTGACCGGGATGGTGGACATCCTGACAGTGCTGGGGCTCCTTGCAATCTTCCAGGTGGGGATGGTTAAGATGGTCACCGTGGACCCTAGCACGCTCAAGACGCTGTCCAAAGTCCTGATGCTCAACAACCTTTAGTCTGGGCTATTTCCTTCCTTTCAGGCCTAGCAGGCTTATCGCGAAGACCGCAATGTACATGGCGAAGCCGTAAACGCAGGCAGGCAGCCCAAGCAGGCTCGAGCAGCCGCCTATGGGGCAGGCCTTTTTGAAAAGCTCATAGTACGAGAGGTAGCCCGAGAAGAGCATCCCCGCGATCGACAGTACGAGTATGGCCTTCAGTGCGCTTTCCATTTTCATAACCTTAATTGTGGTGCCCAGTATTTAAGCCTCTAATTCCCCGTGTTATTGCCTTGGGAGAGAAAGTTAAAGAGCAAATAAACCCATAATCTTCTTGTGGCCTATGGATGAAAAACGCAAAAAACAAAGAAGGACTGCATTGATAATTTGCTTGGCGGTTCTCCTTCCCATGCTTGTTTGTGGCTTTCTCATCTGGAGGATGTCCCATGCCCTCCTGGAACCCACAGGGCCGTATGTTGTCGGGAAGGCGGAATACCATCTTGTCTTCGAAAACCAGCCAGAGACATTCACGGATGACCCCAATGACGTGCGGGAGCTGATGCTGACAGTCTACTATCCTTCAGACAATGCGGGAAGCGCGAAAAGGTCATCCTACACAGAGGATTTGAAGGGGGAAAGGCTGGAGGGATTCCCTCTGGCTTTATTCAGCGGCGTCAGGACCCACTCTTTCTATGGCCTGCCCGTGTCTGACAGGGAGGAGAATTACCCTGTAGTGATCTTCATGCACGGAGGCGGCAGCTTAGGGATGCTCCACACGACGACCCTTGAGGATTTGGCCAGCCATGGCTATATAGTGGCGAGCATAGCCTACCCATACCATGACAATGTAGTCGTATTCCCTGACGGCAGGAAGGTTTATGCCAACGAGAAGGGCAGCCCTTTCCTCAAAGTGCCTGACAAGTTTTTCGAGCCTGGCTTCACTATAGAGGAGATGGTTGATTACATGAATGCGGCTGAGGATGAGAGCACCGATGCGTTGGCGACAGCCCCAAGCTTGGTGCTGGATGAGCTGGATTTCATGAATTCCAATGATTCACTCCTAAAAGGGAAGCTCGATTTGAGCGAGGCTGGAGCCTTCGGCCATTCATGGGGCGGAGGCCAAGTTGCAGAGGCCCTGTACTTGGATGACAGGTTCAAGGCCGCGATTAACTTGGATGGGATAATGTTCGGTAATACAAGGGTGTCTAACGTTGAGAAGCCCTATATGTACATGCTGGCCGAGAACCCTTGGCTGCCCGTCACTGAGTTGGACGAAGTAATGATGAAGGCATCCGGCGACACCGGCAAGTACGAGGAATATATAGCAGAAATCGACGAAAATATACAAAGGTTCTACGAGCACGCCAAGCCGGGATACTTACTTTTGCTGGAGGAGTCGACACACACGACCTTCGTGTCGGATGGGGAGCTCTTCATAGGGACTTTGCCTAATTTTATAAAGAAAGGCATGATTGGGAGTTTGGACCCGGAGAGGGCGGTCGAAACAATCGACGTCTATGTTGTTGGCTTCTTCGACTTGTACCTCAAGGGGAAAGACGCCAAGCTCCTGGAGGACCTGTCGATAAATTACCCCGAGGCGACGTTGAACATTTTCGGTGGGAGTTGAGATGAAGTTTAATCCCTGGATTCCCCGTGGTCTTACCACAGGGCTATTCACGCCCTGATTACAATAACCCTTTATAAATGTTGCGAACATAATATTCGCAAGTGGCTTTAATGATGAACGGGAAATTAATTCTCTACTGTTAGGTGGTTTAATTAGGTCTTTTGCAGTCAAGGGTTTGCTATTGTCCGCAGTGATTCTGGCAGTTCTCGTGAGCGGCTGCACGACCCAGACCACCGGAACCACAACAACGCCATCGGCGACCACAGTGTCAGCCGGCGGAGAATTGAAGGAGTTCGACATGATGGCCAGTAATTGGCAGTTCGACCCTTCCACAATAACTGTGGACAAGGGTGACACGGTGAGGCTCAGGATCACCAGCACGGATGTCAAGCATGGCTTCGCCCTGCCGGACTTCAACGTGAGCAAGGACCTGAACCCAGGCGAGACGGTGACCGTGGAGTTCGTCGCCGACAAGGCAGGGGAGTTCACGTTCTTCTGCAACGTCTTCTGTGGGGAAGGCCACAGTGGCATGAAAGGGAAGCTCGTCGTGGTAGGGTAAGTTGGGCATAGAAGTCTAATCTCACATGTATTTCGGTTTTGGTGATGGTATGAGAAGGAGAAGTGCGATATTCAAGCTACTGGTTACTTATATAATCGTGCTGGCTGTCGGCATATTGGTGGGCAGGGAGAGCATAAAGTCTGCCGGTGTTCCCCAAAGCCTGTCAGCTTTGCAGGCCGAGGGCCAACCGTGGGAGAAGAACTATTCCGCCACAGCGAACATACTCGCCGTGAAGAGCAACGACAACACCGGCACGATGGGCAGCGTTTCTGTGGAGATACTGCCCGGCAAGGGGAGGGTCCTCATGGACACCAACCCATTCCTTGAGCCAGACACCCAGCTTTCGGCCGAGACTGCTGTCAAGGTTGCGGAGAACTACACGGGAATCGACTTGGGTGACAAAGACGTGATAGTATCCTTCGAGATGGACGGTGAGGTGTTGGGCGGGCCCTCGGCTGGCGCTGCGATGGCTGCCGCGACGATAGCGGCGATAGAAGACAGGCAGGTGAGGAAGGATGTCATCGTGACTGGGACCATCGAGCCGTCAGGCGAAATCGGCCCTATAGGCGGAATAATGGAGAAGGCCCAGGCGGCATCTGAAAACGGCGCAAAGCTCTTCCTAGTACCGAAGCATCAGCTGAAGGTGACTTACTACGAGAGGCAGGTGAGGAAGGAGAAAATCGGGGGCTTCACCATGCAGAAGCTGTACTATGTGCCGAAGACCTTGGATGTGGCGAACTACACCACGACCGAGCTGGGGATGGAGACGAAGGGCGTTTCCAACATAGGCGATGTCGTCGGGTACATGATTGAGTAATTTCCTCAATAGAGGGCTTAAGCGTTAGGCATACCATTATTTATAACTACAATTTGATTTACGATTATGAGTGACCACCAAAGTTCGATATATGAAGCCGCCTTAGGCAGCATATACGTTGCTCTAACGGGTGATATGCGTCAAGTTTTATTTTTGCTTGCTGAAAGTGGACCAATGAAAGCCATCGAGGCCGCAAGACAACTTGGTAGAGCCTCTTCTGGTTGTGGAGATTGGCTATATGCTTTGAATGCTAGAAAGCTTGTCACAAGACAATTTATAACTGAAGGTAACCGCCCGTATAGAATAACAGAACTTGGCTTTGAAGTTGTACGCTACGCTAGAGAACTGCAAAAACTATAAGAGTATCTAATTTCCTCCCCTCGGAACTTAAGGGATTCATCATCTTTTTTTCATGTTGCCCATCACTCTTCATCGGGTTTGAGGTAAAAGAATTAGCGGGTTCCAAAGATAAAAGAGTTATTGGGCTGAGGCCAAATCAAAGGCCTCTTCCACTCCCATATAGGCGATGATGGAGCCGACCAGCGAGTTCATCTGGGTGATTCCCAGCTTGCTATCCCCAAATATCACTCTATCTTTCAGCTTCCAATAGGGGTCCATTATCCCGGTCAATTCAGGGAGAAAATCCAAAATCTTCCCCGTGGATTCCTCTATCAGATGTCTAGATAGTGCTATCGCATGCCTGCACATGATTCTTTCGTCGCCGACGTATCGCCTTTTATCGGTCTTCCTCGGCCCAAACTGTGGCCATTCACAGTCGCAGGCCGAATGGGTCTGCATGGCCAAAGCATAAAAGTCATTAAAATGGCGATAAGGGACATTTTTGACGGTGACGTTATGGAATTTCGGCTTTGTCAAGGAAGGGGCCTCCCCGACTACATCGAAACCTTCCGAGGAGACTTTTTTGACCAATTGAGAGGACAGATGCTGCATTCTTATTCCTTCCAGGATGTATATGAACGGCCATAAGGTATAGTTATCACCTCTAACATCGACCACACCGAAGCCTCGGTGCGGCTCTTTCCAATCCCATGACGCATCCTTCATCACAGATTTAAGGGAAAACTTTTGGCTTTCTGCATCACCCACAGACATTTCTGTAGTGGTCAGTTTCACATCATCGGCATACCTCCAATGGACAAAGTGCCTTTGTCCTGGCCTATACGAGTCCAATGAATAGTCGGGGACTTGGAGGAGCTCTGTCCGGTATTCATCTGGGAGGATTAGGGCTTTGTTGCCAAGCGTTATTATGGAGTACAAAATATCATCAAAGGGCAATTTTTTATTGCTTAAATCCACTACCTGTCCTCCATATTTTCTTTCGATTTTACTAGGCGTAGGTTTCCTGTAATTAAAATGGTCGCGCAAGGAGCCGTGGTCTAGCATGATATATAAGTTGTCTGTAAGACTTTAATCTTTGAATAAAAGGGGCTTGTGAGCCTCTTCCCCTCAATATCGTTGCTTTTCCGGATATAAGAAAGCCACCAGTAGACGGGAAAAGCCTATATATATCACAACCACCAATTATTATTATCGATAGTTTTTCAAAATGAGGTGAAAAAATGGCAGAAGTTCTACACAGATCCGGCATCAAGAGAGAGCCCGGTTGGCTTTACTTCGTCGATAAGAAGGGAAATGCGGCCAGAGTTAGGATGGCCAGGAGAGGCAAGAAGACAGACAAGAAGCAGGAAGTCCTGGTCAAGGCTGGCGTCAGGAGGGAAAAAGGCTACCTTTACTTCATCGACAAGAAGGGCGACATCGCAAGGGCCAAGATGGCAAGGGGCAGAAAGAAAAAATAGATTGTCTGCTCTTTGGTTACACTTTTTTTCTTTTTCTCTTTTTCTTCCTTTTCAATCATTTTTTAAAAGTCACTTTAGATTATATATCTGTCCTTTGCTCGAAATACCTTGACCCACTTCCGGTATCCTAACATAAAAGGAATTCATTATGTCTCTTCGCTGTAAAAATTTTATCATTGAACTTAAGCCACGAGAAAGAAGCGCTTTTAGCTTTTCCAGGCTTTCTGGCCTATCATTATAGTAACATACTTATCGGTACCAATTCTGGTGACATAACTGGTAACATCACTTGGGGACATGCCTTATTTTCCGCAATTAAAGATTTAAACAAATCCCACATCACATTTAGGAAGGGTTGTGCCGGTAATTAAACTTCTTCTAGCTTGAAAATTGACACACTACGTCTTGGGTCTCCACCTAGATAAAGAACCCAGCCAGGTTGCAATCCCTTAACAAATCCAGCACACTGTTCGCAGGAGGTTTTAATCATCTCAAGGGTTGTATTTGGATCGTAAACTTCCAAACCTCCTAAATCTCCCAAATTCACCGGTCTTGTTTCTGGGAATACGTAATTCCCTTCCGGTAATCTTGCAACGAAACCGTAATTCATGATTATTTACCGTCAGTTAAAGATTTAAATAAATCCCTTTTCTAATTAGAAGAAGGTGCTTATGATGGGCGGCCGCCGGGATGAGTGAGTTTTTCGGCTTTTCCTTAGTCGGAGGTGCGACCAAATGAAGATTCCTTCCATAATGTCCACGCAGCACCCGGACTGCGCATCGCTCCCTGACTGGGTCCACGGAAAGAGGATCACCAACAGCGACGAGATTAAGGAGGCATTGTTCGCCTTCAAGCTAGGTTGCGACGAGCAGCTGTGGGACTGGGAGGGGAAGGACGTGGACAGCCATGTCGTGAGGAAGCTCCTCCTGCTGGACCAGAAGTACTTCAGGGAGAACGTCCTGGGGGAGGACCTGTTCATAACCTACCGCGTCCCGAACCCCGACCTGGAGGGGACGGAGAAGAAGCTGATAGTCGAGGCTTTGGAGTCCATACCCAAGGGGGCGGACATAGCTAGGAAGTTCTACGGGAAGGATGTCGACCCCATATTCGAGGTCGCGATACCCATGACCACTTCCCACCTACAGATGCTCCGCGTCTCCTCGTTCTACGACAAGGCCGTCGTCGGCAAGGGGGAGATTGAGTTCCACCCCGAGATAGAGAGGCTGGACGTGAAGTCGTGGATAGGTGAGATATTCCCGAAGAGCATAAACATAATCCCGCTGGTGGAGGGGGCGGAGGCGATGCTGAACATAGAATCCATATTGGAGGGATTTATAGACAAGAAGCGGGTCGAGCACATGAGGCCTTGGCTCGCCAGGTCTGATCCCGCCCTATACTACGGGAACATCCCGTGCGTGCTCATGGTCAAGATAGCGTCATCGAAGATATGGGAGGTCGAGGCCAAGACAGGAGTCAAGATGTATCCAATCATAGCAACTGGTTCCCTCCCATTCAGGGGCCATCTGAGGCCTGACAACATAGACGGCTTCCTGCAGGAGTACTCCGGATTCAAGACCTTCGCCTTCCAGTCCGCGATGAAGTACGACTTCCCCGAGAGGGACGTCAGGAAGGCGGTGAAGAAAATCAAGGAGCACAGGCTCAAGAAAAAGGTCATGGACGCGGACGAGTCTAGGGAGCTTGAAAGGATTATTGGTGCGTTCTCGGAAGAGTACAAGGAGACGATAAAGGGGATGGCGCCCATGATAAACAAATTTTCGCCATTTGTCCCGGGGAGGAGGACGAGGAGCCTTCACATAGGGCTCTTCGGCTACAGCAGGAAGCTGACTAGTGGCGTTCATCTGCCCAGGGCGATAGAGTTCACGGCAGCGCTTTACTCCCTAGGGATACCGCCAGAGGTGATAGGCATGAGGGGCTGGGGGAAGGTTGAAAAGGCTGGTTTGAAGGATCTGCTCTTAAAACACTACACTAACTTCAGGAAGGACATGGCCTTCGCATCCCGCTTCCTCTGCGAGGCGAACATAGCCGAGCTCAAAAGGAAAGGCCTCATCAGCAAAAAGACGGCAGGCGAGCTGGAACGGGACGCGGAGATGGTCAAGGGCTTGGACATTAAGATTGGGCCGCAGAACCTCCAGGACGAGAACCACATCCTACTCAGCAAGATGGCGGTGGAAGGCTTCGGGAAGCTCTCTTCAGGCGAGATGACCGATGTCGTCGAGAGGGCGGCGCATATAAGGAAGTCCTTGGGCTGATTATTATGGAAGTCTTCGAGGAGATTAGGAAGAGGCTGGCATCAAAGGGCATACCCTTCAAGACGATGACGCACGAGCCGGTCTTCACTTCGGAGGAGGCTGCAAGGGTCAGGGGGACCACGCTGGAGAGCGGGGCGAAGGCCATGGTGCTCAGGTCCGGGGGCAAGTTCTACATGTTCGTAATCTCCGCCGCTAAGAAGATAGACATGAGGAAGGCCAAGAAAATCCTCGGGACTAAGAGCCTGAGCTTCGCGACCCCTGAGGAGGTGTTCCAGAATTGCCACTGCGAAATCGGGGCGGTGCCGCCATTCGGAGACCTTTTCGGACTAGAAGTCTTTGTCGACGAGTCGGTAGCAGGGCAGGAGACGATGAACTTCAACGCCGGCAGGCACGACACCTCGATGCAGATGGAATCAAAGGACTACTTGAAAGTGGTTAAGCATAGGCTGTCATCATTCTCGGAATAGCAAAGTATATTTTAATGCTAAACAAAAAAATATTCTATGTATAGGGACTTTTTGCTGACTCTTGTCCTTTTGCTATTTCTCTCCTCAGCCGCCATTTCAGCTCCTACCCTTACATGGGAATCGCCTGAGAACAGGACGTACAGGCACAACACAAA
>Ga0154846_122_pt12 | contig 9490 bp, 14 predicted proteins | sample Rifle2008BG16ft_FD_105574 | JGI IMG/M metagenome (GOLD analysis project Ga0154846, IMG submission 105574) | Candidatus Micrarchaeota archaeon RBG_16_49_10
GACGTCGAGGAGCAGATAAAAGGCTTGGAGGAGGCTATAAAGAGGGCGAAGGACGAGGGGAAGAACACGACAGACGCCGAGTCGAGGCTGTCGGCGATAAAGGGCAAGTTCTCTCAGGCCCAAAGCCTCTGGAACTCCGGGAGCTACGACTCCGCCGAGGAGGCCAACCGCGAGGCGATGGAGATGATCTACGAGACCCAGTCGCTGGTCAGCGGGAGGTTCGCCTTCGTGAAGAACATATTCTACGACTTCTCCGAGAGCATCTGGGCATACGTTGTGCTCGGCGTCATAATAGTCGGGGGGGTCGGAGCTTATGCTTATCCCTCAATAAAGAAGAATGGCAAGCTTACCCTTCCGTCCATCAAGCCCAAGAAAATCCTTGGCAGGCTTCGCTTCAGAAGGACAAAAAAACCATTGACCCCAGTGGAGCAGGCGTCTGTGGCCGAAGTTGCGCCAAAAACCCCGGAGGCGGCGGCTGAAGTTTCCAAGGAAGAGGAGTATACCTACCTCAAGAAGAGGTGGGAGGAGATGAAGAAGGAGATGGAGAATGGACACTAAGGCCTTCCTTTCCACCATCGCCCCTGTGATAGTATTCTCAATCGCTGCGCTTTTCCTCTCCTATTCCGTGACCACCCAGAAGCTCTTGACTTTCCAGAACGACGCCTTCATCCACCTAATCAGGGAGCTCAAAGGCAGTGACCTCCCGGCGTCCCTCTCCTCGACGCTGTCCTTCATGTGGGGCGACATCCTCCTGAGGCTTTCCGTCTTCACAGCGCTCCTCTCGCTCGGCTTTTTCGTCTTCTTCCTCCTCGAGAACAGGGTGGACTCGACGCTCTTCCTCGCCTCAATGGCGCTGGTGGCCCTGGCCTTCTTCCTCCTCGGCGGGTTTTCCGTCTTCACGCTCTTCGTCTTCGGCGGCATAGTTCTCTCGGCCCTCTGGCTTGAGAAGACCTTCGAGCCCAAGAAGGGCGCATTCTCCACCGGCCACTCCTTCTCCAGCTCGGCCCTGAGGACTGTCACACTCTTCCTCTTCATAGGCTTCCTGGCCGTCGCCTTCTCGAACATCCAGGGCTACCAGGCCATGGTCTCGGCCTCCAACGCGGCCCTTCTCGAGGAGATGGCGGGCACATCGCTGAAGGACGCGCAGAAGCAGCAGATCGATGGGACGGTCGAGTCAATTAAGTCGAGCCTCAAGAACCAGTACGACGGCATGTCATCCCAGGTGAGGCAGCAGTGCGGGCCGATGTACACCGGGCTGGTGACAGGGTTGGAGGACTACAGGAAGGAGGCGCACAGGCAGGTAGACGAGACGGACTTGAACAGCCTTGTGTCCTCGAGCGTTCCAGGATACGGGATATTCGACAAGATGGGGCCGCTCCTATCGGCCTTCGGGCTGATGGTCATTTTCGGCGCGCTGAACTTCCTCGCCAGCTTCACCTTCGCCCTCGCCTACTGGGTCGCGACCAATCTTCACAGGGACGAGCAGTCGATGACTTCCCCGCCGGTCAGGGACTGAGGTATCTCCGTGTCCTTTATCCTGTTTATTATCTTGCACAGGTCGATGTAGATTTGCTTCTCCGATATCTGCCAGTCCACAATCTTCTTCGTCAAGTCGTCGACCATCGCCATGACCTCGGCGTTCTTCTCGATGACCGAGACCTTCTTACCACGGGACTGCTTGCTGTAGTTCGAGATGGCCGGCTGTGACAGGTGCATCAGCTTCGCCGCCTCCATCTGCTTGAGCTTGTAGGTGGTCAGGAGTTCCCTTGCTATAATCGACCTCACCGCGGGCAGGATGTCGTCATTCACGATCTCGCAGTAGAGCTTCATAACTCCTTTATGGGGATTCGGGGATAAATGTATAACGGCGTTATAAGTACTGGCTTTTAATACAACAAACTGGTAAAACAGTTTTAATTCTGCGTTTCTATTAAATTGTTGTGGCTAAAACGAAAATAATGGTTTTTACCGAGGGAACTCTGATTATGCATCCCGGTGCTAAAGGTCATTCTGGCGGTCTCCCTGTTTTTAGGCTGTTTAACTATTCCCTCTCTGTGAGGGACTATAAAAATTATATACCAATAGGGAATTGCGTTGAAAAGTTAAAGAAATGGGTGAAGCAGGGGGCAGAGATTGTTTACTTAACAAGTAGGAGAAAGCCCAAGGAAATCAAAATGATACAGGGCATTCTAGACAAATACGAATTTCCTAAGGGAAAATTGCTTCATAGGGAAGGCGATGAAAACTACAATGATGTGGCAGAAAGGGTTATACCTGACATTTTGATAGAGGACGACTGTGAAAGTATAGGTGGGGAGAAGGAAATGACCATAACGTTTGTAAAGCCTGAAATTAAAAGGAAAATAAAATCAATATGTGTAAAGGAGTTTGGCGGAATAGACCACTTGCCAGACGATTTCCATAAATTATAAAACATCAAGGCTAATTAATAACGGCGTTATAGTCATAGAAAACAAACTTTTGTCTTTGCTTAAATTCCTTAACTGCTCCTACCAAAAAATCTCTTTCCCCATTCCAAACTCACATCATGGGTAACAGAGTATCCTAATTGTGTCAATTCTGCCAACAGATTTATGGGTGCGGGATATTCGAATTCCCCCTTGGACCAGCCTGGAACTTCCCATCTCACTGAGATTTCCGACTTCCCGAGAGTCCTAGTCACATTAACTTCGCTATCTTGTATCGTTACAGTGTAGCTGTCCCTCAGCAATGGGGCCAATCTTGCTATGGCGGTTAGCCTTGAAAGTGCATACATACCATAGAACGGCAAAACAATCTTTAAATACCTATTTGCGACGAGATGGGACAGGTTTCCCATAACTGTCAGGGACTAACTTTGTTAACCAAAGGATACTCGATTTTGTATAACAGCGTTATAAAAACTTGCTTGATTAAATCTACAAAAATCACCATTATTTTCTATTATAATAATATATTCTGGTATTTTTTTCTAGTATAAATTCATATTTATAGAAATATTTTATGTGAAGCCGGACAAAATATACATCGACACGATGTTCCTGATAAGGTGGTTTCTCTTCAGATTTCGCAGGGTAAAACATGAGAGCCCTCCCATTATAATAGAATTTTTACGCAATCATGGCGAAATCAAAAAATTCATTTCGATTGTTTCTATGGCAGAATTCATCAAGGTCTTGCTTTATGATAAGGATTTCATAAACTACAAACTCACAACGTCTTACGCCAATAAATTAATTCAGGAGTTGCAAGACGTCATAGAATTGAAAGTGATACACGGTGAAAAAATTTCGGATGATATTGTTCTATATATCGAGAGACATCCGGAATTGATAGACTGTATTCACCTGGACATCGCTAAGTCCAACGAGCTATGCTTCATAACCGATGAGAAAAAGATAGGGAAACTAAAAGCCGTTTATGGTAACATTATGACAGAAAACAAGCTTATGAAGCAATTCGACTAATCAATTATCCCAGCCTTTCTTTTGATCTCTTCGATGAGTTTGTCTATCCTTTTTACCCCTTCCTCATAAGAGATATTCTTAGAAGGCATAATAACCTCGACTTCCCGTCCGTTTAGGATTATTTTTTCCCTCTTTCCTTTCAGGAACATACGATTAACTAAGAGCTAGAATTATAAATAACTTTGGGCCTCAAGCACAAAAGAGCCTCTATAATGGGCACAAATGGCAGTATTTTGGATGCCAATAGAGCCTGCAGGAGTCAAACCCGCGTCTCCCCCGGCCCTCATAGAATGACTTATCAATCACGTATCATGAATCTCTTGTCTGTTCACAGGGCCGGCGGCATTCTTGCGTTGAACTATGGCTCTGAATATTGATTGTTGGCGGGTTTTATATACTCATGCGACTGTATAACGGCGTTATACTTCTTTTGACAACTTGATGGCAGAATTGCTAATAACAGAAATCAACCTCTCGTCCAGATTACTCTCAACCAGCTTTACCCTGATGACAAACTCCCTGGCAACCCTTACAACAGTTTTCGTTTCCCTGTAGGCGACAGAAATCCCATACTGGGCAGTTTCCCTAGCCCTCTTCGCCCTCCAGAGATTGTCTATGTACTTCCCCTCGATGGTTATAGCTTCAGCCCGGTCTTTCCTTTCCTTCAGGTCTTGAAACTTCTGATAAGGCTTTTTGCGATTTGCCTGCTGAAGAAATATTCCAAGGCGGCCGCAGTCGTCGAATGGTCCTTGCTGGCCACACCTACTCTAGAGAGCAGGGACAGTGCGGAATGGTACATCGCATAGTAGGCCGATATCACGACCCAGTCCTCGTGCCCCAGCCTGCCCAAGTCCGTCATTACGATGAGGTTGTGGTCGGCCTTCCTCATGTGACCTACACTAAGGACGCTGTTCGGCCTGGTTACCCTAAGCCCTCTCTCTTCCCCCGACCTTTGCAGGGACCTGATGACGGCGTCCTTCGCTCCCATCCAATATCAGCTTCACGAAGTTCTCCACTCCATATAGGACGCAATGATTGCTGATTATTTCGCCGATTAAGGCTTTATCCCTTTGTTTTTCAAGGCCTTTCGGGGTTACGATTATGGCGTTGATCTCCTTCCCCCACTTGGCATAGCACTCCCTTACTGCCTTGTCTATTTTGATCTGCCCTTCCCCCACCACAAGGATGTCGATGTCGCTGCCTTTTCCCGCGTCCCCCTTGGCATGGGACCCGAAGAGGGTGATTGAAAGTACGTGAGAAGGCTTAATTGAGTCGATGAAGTCTTCCAATATGAGCTTTAGTTCCTTGTCTTTGCTGTAGAGCTCCTCCATCTTCTCGATTTCGGCGAGCTGCAGCAGTGCCAGTGCCTTCTCGTTCCCCAAGTTCAGCGAGCAGAGATGGGACTTGCCGACCACCTTTTTTGTTATTACCCCGCTCTTCACCTGTTTGTCGATTGCCTTGTGGATTTGGGAATAGTATTCATTTAAACCCCTGGAAACCTCGTTGATTGTGAACTCCTTACCGGGGTTTTTGGCCAGGAAGTCGATTATTTTTAGGTCGAGCTTCATATTATCACTTTTTTAGATAATATTATCATTTTTTTAGATATATAAGCATTAGAGGTCGTTCAATGTATAACGGCGTTATACAAACCAAAGCAGGCTAAATTCAATTATTGTTCCTCACTTTTGGATGGCGAAAAATATATAACATTGTTATACACATTTTGGGAAAATAAGCGAAAATCTATTGAACAAACTGCTATTCACTTGTGCACAAGCCTGACCTTTCCTATCTCCAAATGCCCGCTTTTGGCCCTTTCGTCCCACACAACTTTGCTATCCAATATTTCAACCCTCTTCTTGAAAATCGGGCCATCTAGGGTTATCGTTTCAAACTCCCCGCCTTCACCCACAAACGAGACGCCATACTTCTTGTTCAGTGCAATAAGCTCCTTCAGGCTTTGCCCATCCAGCTTCCTACCCAGCCAATCCTTCCCGAGGCCCTCTGCATAGACCCCGACGAAGCGCACATCGAACCCCATCTTTATTGTGTCTTCCATGAACCTCTCCGGGTCAGCCCCCCAGAACGGTGCTATGAGCTCCAGTCCCAGCTCCCCACAGACCTTCTCGATTCTCCCCTTTTGGTAGTTGCTAGCTATGCCGCCGCAGGCGACCCCATCAACATCCAAGTTACCCAGCGCCCTTTTCAGGTCCCCTACCTCCTTCTCCTTCTCACCAGATGTAAAACTTTTTTCTATCTTGATTCCTATGGCTTCCGCCAGCTTGCTGGTGAGCCCGATGTTCGGGACATGGAACATGTAGGAGTCCTCCCTGTGGGAAACGAGTGTGACGAGGCATCGGACTTCGTATCCCTTTTCAAGGCACCAATGAACAGCCCTCGTGCTGTCCTTCCCGCCGCTGAACAGGACCGCTACCGCTTTCGCCATACATAAAATTAATTACTTAAGCGTTTAATAATTGTGTGATGCCCAACCTCAAGGAGAAGTACAAGAAGCTCATGAGCAAGCATAGCCTCCCCAAGCTGGAGGATTTGGAGAGGGAGTTCTCCTTCGAGCTGGAGGAGGACGGCGACATCCTCAGCTTCATCTCCGACAAGATCCTCGAGAGGATGGACGAGTTCTCGAAGACCCTGGAGACCGCCCTGTTCCCTGTCCATGACCCGTCAAAGCTCTACGAGGCGAAGATGGCCAAGGGGAAGAGAGAGGAGCTCTTCGGCATCTACAAGTCGATGATGTCCCTCTACTGGGAGGGGAGGAAGACATTAATAGCCCCCACAGAGAAGACCCGGGCCGAGTACATAAAGAAGGCCTACGGGATGTGGGTGAAAGACTTCAAAGAGAAGGTAATGAGCCTGTTCGACCTCTTCGAGAAGGAATGGCAAAAGGTGCAATTCGAGAACAACAACGACACGGCCCTTTACTTCGGCTAGGCCACTTCCACCGTGGTCTTGAAGCTCTGCCCCGGAAGGTTCCTGTCAAACTTCGCCCTTAGGACTCCCTTGGCTCCATGGACTGCGGTTATCTTGCCCTTTATCTCCCTGTCGCCAGGCGTCTTCCACACTAAGGCCTTCCCTACCATCTTTTCGGCCTGCTCCCTGTTCTCGACGCCCTCCACCTTGACCAGTACTTGGTTGGTGTCCTGGGTGTTCTTCCCCCTCCTGTAGGTCAAGATCATGCCCTTCATACAACATCATTATTGGTGAGAAGGCTTTTAATATTTTGCATCTGCCCTCCTTGCGACCAAAAGCAATAATAAGGAGTAACGCCAAAATCTATCTTCTGGAGAACCGGTTTCAAGCTACTCCAAGATTTCACGGACGTGGTTCGGTGGTCTTCACTAAATACAGGGCTAAGCCCAAGGAAGGGGTCTTCTCCAGGGCGAGGGCACTCTTCAATATAACCGAGGGCTTCATAGTGCTCATAATATTGGGTACTTTCCTGCTTCTGATGCCTTCCAGCCGCACCGGCGAGATGTCATTGATAGACGCTCTGTTCGTCTCAGTGAGCGCCTCCACAGTCACCGGCCTTTCCCCCATAGACCTCAGCTCGACCCTAAGCCATTCGGGCTTCGTCGTTATACTCGTCCTGATACAGCTCGGCGGCCTCGGCATCATATTCTACTTCACGCTCTTCCAGTCCGTGCTCTCCAGAAAGGGGGAGGAGAGCTACATAGGATACGATAAGGACCACCTCGAGGACTGGTACAGGCATCCGAAATACATGCTGTTCACAGTGCTATTCTGCTTGGCGATAGAGCTGCTGGCCGCTTCCCTCCTCTACCTCTACTGGGACTATGACTTCTTCACGTCCTTCTTCCATGCCGCCTCGGCCCTGAACAACGCCGGGATGACGATGTTCCCCAACAGCATGGCCGGCTTCCGCTCCAACTTCGTGGTGATGCTCGTGGTTCCGCTGCTGGTAGTCATAGGCTCCCTCGGATTCTTCGTTGTCCACAACACCGTCTCGGCGGCCCTCAGGAAAACGAAAATAAGCCCCTACTCCAGGTTCGTCTATATCGTCACGGGCTCCCTCATAGTCCTCGGCATATTGTGCTTCCTCCTTGACCCGGCTATGAACACAGGCAAACCCATGGAGAGGCTGGCAAACTCATGGTTCCTTTCCGCCAACCTCAGGACGGCCGGCTTCTCGACCTTCGACAACTCCAGGATTTCCAGCTTCTCGATCCTCATGTCCATGATAATGATGATATTAGGCGGCTTCCCGACCGGCGTCGCGGGTGGCATCCTGGTGACAAACGTCGTCATAGTCCTGCTTTTCATAAGGTCGAAGATGCAGGGCAAGGGTGAGGTGACCCTTTTCGGCAGGCCCCTGCCAGAGAGGACGGTGGATGCGGCCGTCCTGATACTGCTGACCTACATGCTCACGGCCCTCGCGGCGATAGTGCTGGTCAGCGCCTTCGAGTTCAACAAGGACTTTACCCTCATCCAGATAGCCTACGAGGTAATATCGGCTTTGAGCACCGTTGGCTCATCGCTCGGCATAACATCGAGGCTCACCCTGCTTTCAAAGGTCGTCCTGATAATGACCATGTTCATAGGCAGGATAGGGGCATACTCTTTCCTCCTTAAGTTCCTGGGGAACAAGAACGGCGATAGCGGCGAAAATGGCGATTAGCCACCCTTCTTGTAGAGGTTCTTCGAGCTGTACTGGCTCCTCGAGACGTAGAGGCTGAACCCGCCATTTCCGGAGCCTTCGGACGGTCGCTCTTAGGACCTGAATAGCCTCCACCCATAGATGGGCCGCCCTCCCTGTAGGATTTCGGTAGCAGGTCCTTCAAAGTCAGGGCTGCAGTCCTCGCTGAGGTTATAGGCGTGAGTACTTGGCAAGGATTTCGGAGTGGGATATTATGACCTTTTTTTCGGAGGGGAATTCTATGAAACTACTTTCTCTTGCACTTATATCAAACTAATCGATTTTTGCCGTCCAACGGATACTGTTCAACACGTAGTTTTTATAATATAAATGTTTAAATAGTAGTAGGATGTAATACCACTAAATAGTGGTATATTATGAAGGACAAGCTCAGCATCACAATCGGCAGGGAGACCCACCTCAGGATGAAGGAGAGGATGAGGGCAGGCCTCTTCAGGAGCAAGAGTAGATTCATAGAGTATGTCCTAATGAAATTCCTTGAAAACGAGACTAAAAATGAATAGATAAAGCATGAACGAAAATCTACTTCTTCTCCTTGTCCTGCGGCAGCACCCTCGACAGGTCGCGGATCATGTTCCTCACGTTCTCGCGCATGACATAGACGTCCTTCTCGCTCACCTTGTCGAGATTGTTTCCCTCGGACAGGCCCTTCATGACCTCAAGCTTCTTCCAGACCTCCGAGTAGTAGCCCTCCACCATCTCCGTGTCGATCAGCTCGCTCTTGAACGCGTCGAACACCTTCCCCTCGTCCGACGGCATCTTGTTCAGCGTCTTAAGGGCTGAGACCATGGCCTTCTGCATGACCTCGTGCGTCCTCTGCAGGACCTTCTCCTTCTTTTTTATCTCCAGGACGGAAAGGATGTCGTACATCTTGTTCACGAACTCCTCGGACTTGGCTATCCAATCGTCCACGAAGCCCCCGGCAGCATCCATCATCTCCTTGTGCTCTATCTGCTTCCTCACGTCTATTACGTCCTTCAGCCACTCGCCGTACTTGGCCTCGACGATGCCCGGCTCCACCAGGTACTTCCTGAACTCGTCATACGCCTTGTTAGGCACCGGGGGTTCGACCCCCATGAACATCAGCACAGCTTGCGCGCTGTTCAATATCGCGTAGTAGCAGTCCTCCGCCAGCATCAGCAGCTTGACCGTCTTCGCCCTCATCAGCTTCTTAGGGGCGCCGTCCATGTAGCTCTCTATGGCCTCCCTCGTCATCGGTATCCTCCCGCTGAGCAGCAGGCGCTGGAACGGCACGAAGAAACCCTGGTCATGGATGGCCTTGCCCTCCTTGATGAAGTTGTAGATTATGGGGTGCCCGATGCGGGCG
>Ga0154846_120_pt2 | contig 9325 bp, 12 predicted proteins | sample Rifle2008BG16ft_FD_105574 | JGI IMG/M metagenome (GOLD analysis project Ga0154846, IMG submission 105574) | Candidatus Micrarchaeota archaeon RBG_16_49_10
CTGTAGGACTTCTTCGTCTTTGGGTCCGAGACCACAAACTTGAAAACCGCCATTCAAACATCACCTATCAGTTTATGAAAATTAAAGTTATTTTACTTTTTTATGTTTTCCCTTATTTATCTCTAATTTGTGCGAAAAGTACTTAACCAGGTTGTAGTATATCTGCTGGGTCATGACCAGTATCTTCAGCGTCTCCCTCTTCCTTTTCGTCGACCTCAGCTTCATCATCTCGTCGAAGAGGGGCTTGGAGTACTCCTTCATTATCTCCGGTATCTCCAGGTCCGAGAGCTCCTGGAGCTCCCTGTACCACTTGTTGTGGAACATCTTGAAGGTTATCCACGTCGAGTTGATGCCTATGTAGGCCAGGAAGACGTCGTCCAAAGCGCTTTTGTCTCCCTTCTTCAATGCCCTCACTATGTCCTTCTCCGAGAACCTTATGAGCTTCGCGTCCTCCAGAACGACCCTGTAGTTCTCGAATATCTGCTCATCGAAGCCGAAGCTCATCGCCCTTGTGTTCGCGAGTATGTCCTTTATTATCAGGGATGCTGTCGTCGTGACCTTTATCAGGGATGAGTATAGCCTGTCTTTGGTGAAAGGGGGGACTTCCCTGTGCTTCTTCAGGATGTCATAGATTGATGTGGATGCCTTCTTAAGCTGCTCCTCGAGAGTCTCCTCTATCCCGTCCATCTTGTTGAGTATGTGGATGAGCTCGTGCGCAACCAGCCCTCTGACGGCCTCCCAATTATTGTCCTTGAAGATTTTCTCATTGGCGTTAATCAGGATTATCGGCACCTTCCCCCTTTCCCAGTATGAGAAGTGAGGAGTCGCGCTGAGAATCCAGTCCTTAAGCTCGCCGTACCTCTCCAGCTTTGCCTCGGAGAATATCTTCTTGGAGACCCTCAGTGGATCCTTGGTCACGTAGACGTCTATCTCATCTAACTTCTGGATGTCTGACCTCTCGGTGTATTCCCTGACCACGTGATCCAAGATCCTGCTTATCTGAGCCCTGTTCAGGATGCGGGAATCTATGTACTTCTTTACCTTCACCATCGAATAAGGATTGTGAAAGGGAGATTAAATGCGTTCTAAGGGATTTTATAGAGTTACAGCGGGTTTTTATGTCTAGCGTTCGATAAAAATTGCATGAAAGTCCTATGTTTGTGTGGGGGTGGAGTTTTCAGAAGCAAATATTTGGCCGAATATTTAGAGAACATGGGATATCATACTTCATATGCTGGCGTTGATATTTCCTGTGTCAAAAACCCTGCCAGTCAAACAATGGTGGATAGAGCTGATGTTGTGATACTTGTTCACCCATGGATTAAAAATGCTTTGGGTGACAGGAAAGAGAATGGGATGACAGGAAAAGGTTATGTTGATTTAGAAGGTAAAAAAATCATCACATTAAATGTCCGAGATGCATTCCCAGAAGAAGGGAGGCCATTTGAAGATGTTTACAGTGAATTAGAACAGCAGATTGGGCCTTATTTTGCCACTTTATTGAAACTGTAATCCAAAAAAGAACCCGGAAGAACCCACGAAAGGTGGGTAAACGATATCTAAATCGCAGTCCATTTAATAGTCATGGAAAGGTCTGTAATGTTGCGGATAAAGGTCTCCAGAAAGCTATACGCTGACGTGGTGGAGAAGACCAAGCAGCTCGGCTACACGAGCAAGAGCGAGTTCATCAGGGACTGCGTCAGGAAGGTAGTCGGAGGAGAGTAGCTGTTTTTTTTCCGTCAAGGTTCTTCGTCGTCGCTGTGCCCAATTTCATTAGGTACTGGGCGATAGAATGGAAGATTATGTACTTGCAGTGCTTATCATAAGAAAGCTGAACAAGAAAAGGTGTTGGGGAGCTAGGCATACCAGCTTCGATAATTTGCCAAAGGGCTTTCCGTCTCATATGCACAAAGGGGTAAAGGAGGTTGGAAAAGAGCTGATAAAGGAGGGTTTCATCCTCACAAAACCAACGCACTATGGCCTAGAAATATCACTCAATCAAAAGAAGAGTAGGGAGATAAAAAGACTTGCTGGAATTATACATTAACGTATCGAAATTACAATTACAAATTACCAAAATATTAATATATGTAAACCACTTGATAATTATGGAGAAAGAAGACGACTCTGTTTTTGTGGAAATGATGGGTGGCTACCCTTTGATTAGAGTACTAGATTTCCTCATGACCTTCAGGGAATTTGACTATCCATTGACCGCGATAGCTAAAAATTCGGGGGTAGGATGGTCGACTTTACATACATTCTTCCCAAATCTGATTAAAAACGAATTTGTAATCGAGACTAGGAAGGTGGGAAGGGCCAAAATGTACAAGCTGAACACGAAGAACACAATAATCAGGAAATTGATTGAGTTGGACAACGAAATGTGCGAAATCGCCAGCAGAGAGTTGATTGACGACTATCTCAAGACCCACCCAGATGGAGATGACAATATAATCGAGAAAAATAAGGCGATTCTGGAAGACTTTGAAAAAGAGCATACAATAGGGAAAAAAGCGAGAGTTCGCTGAAATTATCCTGAATTTTGCACCGATGATAAGCTTATAAATAGATGGCCACCATAGAATAGGTTGAGCGTTATGACTGGTGGACTTGTTTGGACTGCCGAAGTCGGCTAGGAAGATTCTGATAGCCCTGTCCATCTCTGATTCTCTGACGCAAAGGCAGATACAATCCTTGAGCGGCCTGTCGATGAGGTCCGTCAAGGGCTCGTTGATTCTTTTGAAGGATAAGGGTCTGGTCGAGGAGCTGATAGACTTAACTGACATGAGGTGCAGGGCATACAGATTGGGAGGTGAGCCGTGATGACTGGTGGAGGAGTTTGGTCATATTGTTAATACAGATGGGGTGGACTTCGGCAAAAAATCTTTCTTAGGTATAGGTTTTGGCCATGGGGGAGTTCCCATCGATGTAGTGCCTCTGCATTTACTGGGAAGGTTGCTACCCAACTACACATTGCTTGTTGTTGACGAGTTTGCCAGTTTTAATGGACAAGATGGAACAGGACATGTACTAGCATTAGAAAGAGCCCTTGATAGGCTTGACAAGGTCTATGGACGAACCCGCCGTCTTAGTTGTTCAAATTTCATGAATTCTGACGGATATACTGAACTCTTGAACAGTCTAAAATCAACGATAGAAAGAAACGATGAACTCAGAAATTTAGCCAGAAAAACAGTACCTGAGAAGTATAGGAATGATGCAAATTCGCTAGACTATCCTATTAACAAAGTTGCCTGCGTCGCTCACCTTTTCTTGGATGGTTTCGGGTTAAAAATTGGTCCAGAAAGAGAGAGGGTCTATGATAAAGTTCTGTCTGTCTTGAACCAAAACGGTAGGTATGGCTTCAAGGGTTTTGTGAAAGGGTTAGAGTTTGGATATACACTGCCAGCATTTTCGTTAAGCGGGAAAAGCGTAGTTCCGTACATCCCTAACCGCAAAGCTGATAGGATTTTATTGGGTGACGATGAAAGCCAAGTTTCCATAAAGCTAGGACGGGCTTCTGAAAAGAGCCTTAAATATTTGGCAACGCTAGGGTATGTCGCAGATTATGTTCTTAGAGGAAATTGTATGGGTGATTTCAGAAATTGTTCTGGGAACCAACTTAGGAGCAAAGTAGAGAGGTCTTTGATGGATGGTATAATAAGACCTTACAATGGAGGTGGTTAGAAATGGTCGGGAAATTAGGAAAGGTTATCGATTCGATAATGGGACCTAAGAGGGTCTTTGTCGTTAAGAGCATTGAAACTGGAAATCCTTACTTGAAAACTTATAGCGGCATTTCCTTCAGCGGTGTGTGGGGAATAGGAGATGCCTCACCCTATTCTTATGACATAGAAGTAAAACCAGTAACTGCTACAATAACCGAGAGAGGAAGTGATTATAGGGTGGAGACATTGCAAAATACTGGTTATGGTATCATAATGTCAGGTGTAAACCTATTACCAAGGGAACTAGAGGTACTCAGACAATCTATAGGGCAATCAGTCTCTATGAGGGCCAAGGAGCCTTACGATTCGGGAACTTTGAAAAAGCTAGCGAAAGCTCGAGGTGGGGTTTAATGGGGAAAACAGTTGGGGTGATAGGCGGATTGGGACCTGAAACTACAGCAGAATTCTACATTTACCTCATAAACAAGGCCAGGAAATTCAACGTGTCCTATCCGGCTATCGTAATCGACAACGTGCCCTTCCCTTTCAGTCTGGAAGACGAGATAATCAAAGAGGAAAAGAATGAAAGGAAAATGCTTCCTTACCTATTGGAATCTGTCAGAAAGCTAAATAAGACGGGGGTGGATTTTATAGTCATGCCCTGCAACACCTTCCACATCTTTCTGAGTGAGATGAGAAAGGCCTCGAAAGTCCCCGTCCTGAGCATAATAGACGAGACCGCGAAAATGGTCAAGAGCAACGGATTCAAAAAGGTTGGCCTTCTCGCAACGACGAAGACAATCCAAAGTTGTATGTTCCAGGATACACTAGGAAATGGGGGCTTAGAGGTCATAACACCGTCAGACGAGGACCAAAAAGAGGTATCAGGAATCGAGATAAAAATCCTGAGGAACGCCGTCTCGGTAAGGGACACCAATAGGATGAAGGATATCACCAGAAAGTTTGTTGAAAATGGGGCTGACGCCATAATTTTGGGGTGCACGGACTTCCAGCTGATATTGAACGAGAAGGAGTTTGAGGTAAAGATGTTCGACAGCATGAAGATATTGGCTGACGCCACCTTCGAATATATGGCAGAAAGCAAAAACTTAAGGTTCCAATATAAAATATGAGGTAGGGAATATGAAGGAAGATTTCATCGTCACACCGTGGGAAGTCAAGGGGGACGTAGATTACAACAAACTCATTAGGGAATTCGGGACCGAAGAGGTCACTGACAAGCTTCTTGAGAGGCTTAAAAATCACACGGGCGATTTGCACCACTTTCTTAGGAGGAAGATCTACTTCTCACATAGGGATCTGGGTTGGATTCTGACCAAGCTCGACCAGGGGGAGAAGTTCCATCTTTACACAGGCCGCGGCCCTTCAGGGAAAGTCCATCTGGGGCATATAGTCCCTTGGCTCATGACCAAATGGTTCCAGGACAAGTTCGACACGCACCTATGGTTCCAGATGACGGACGACGAGAAGTTCCTGATAAAGGAAAAGCCGCTTGAAGAGGTGAACGAGACATCCTATGAGAATGCACTCGACGTCATTGCTGTGGGGTTCAAGCCTAAAAAGACCCACATATTCTCGGACATCGACTACATCAAGACCCAGTACAAGCTTGCGCTTAAGGTCGCGAAAAAAACCACCTTTTCGACGGCAAAGGCCATCTTCGGCTTCACCGACAGCTCCAACATAGGCATTATATTCTTCCCGGCCGTCCAGACCGTCCCGTGCTTCCTCCCATCTGAACTCTACGAAAAAAACATACCAATACTCATCCCAGCATCGATAGACCAGGACAACTACTGGAGGATGGCGAGGGACGTGGCGGAAAAGCTTGGCTACTACAAGCCTGCGCAAATCCATGGGAGGTTTTTGCCTGGCTTGCAGGGAATGCAGGATGAAGGGAAGATGTCTTCCTCCGTGGAATCGACATGCATCTTCACAACAGACACGCCGGAGGAGGTCGAAAAGAAGATAATGAAGTACGCCTTTTCAGGAGGACAGGCGACAGTGGAGGAGCACAGGAAGCTTGGGGGGAACCCGGATATAGACGTGCCCTACCAGTGGCTCACGTTCTTCGAGGAGGACGACAGGAAGCTGAAAAAAATATATGACGACTACAAGAGCGGGGCCCTGCTGACCGGGGAGATAAAGATGATGCTTGTAGAGAAGCTGAACCATTTCCTCAAGGGCCATCAGGAGAGAAGGGAGAAGGCCAAGGATGTTATAGAGGATTTCATGCTCAGGGACTAGTAAATTTAGCACACATGGCTGAATCAAACATTAATCCTTAGAGCCCGTATTGTTTTGTGGTTTATAACGGTAAAACCTCTAAGAAGAGTCATTTCCTTTGGCGGCTCGACAATCTACAATTCTGAGGACGATAACATAAACGTCCCCTACTGCTCCGCGTTCATCGAACTTCTGAAGGAGAACCCGGAGGAGCGGTACCTAATAGTGGTCGGGGGCGGGAAGACCGCAAGGCAATATATAAACGCTGCGGGGGAGTACGAGATAGACGAGGAGGGACAGGATCTGTTGGGAATAGAGGCCTCTCACCTAAACGCGCTACTTTTCGCCCTTCTCCTCAACAAGGCAGGTATAAGGACATACCACAGCAAGAAGATATTCGACGACTACCAGGGCTTCCTGGAGCAGTACGATGTCATCGTCACCGGGGGGACAATCCCGGGCCACACGACCGACAAGGTTGCCGTCCAGTGCGCGGCCAAGTACGGGGACAGGGAATTGGTTAAGGTGACGAGCGTGGGTGGTATATATGACGACGACCCTGCAAAGAATGAGAGCGCCACCCTGATAAGGATGATAAAGGCCAGCGAACTAATCAAGGTCTGGGGGACGGAGCACACTCCAGGGTCTAACAAGCCTATAGGTGTCAAGACGGTGGAGGAGGCCTTGGAGAAGAACGTTAAGGTGCATATAGTAGGGGAAGACATAGGAGACTTGAGAAGAGCTCTGTTCGAAAGGGAAGGGTACAGAGGAACACTGATTATTCCGGAATAGGTTTTATTTCGTAGAAAAAAATGTTTCTTTTTTTTGCGGTCTAAGAGGCAGGTAAAAAGTAGTTAAACAATTTGTAATTTCTGGGTATTTATTTTTTTATGAAGTTGAGTTGCGTAAATCGATTTTTATCCGTATTACTAAATAGGCGGTGGGTTTCCTGAATCTCTCCTTCTAAAAGTTGAGGTGGTTTGAATATGGATGATGGCACTCAGGAAAGTAACGACCCGCCAATAGTTGAACCAGAAACGGCAGTTGTATATTTTTACCAAGTAAACCCGTCTATTTGTCCCGCATCTCAAGGGAGACTAGCCAGCTGCAGATTTTGTATGTATACTGGGGCTGGCCCCTCTGATTTATGCAACACAAAACGTCAACAATTTTATAGACCTAGATTAAATAGCGGCTGATTCAAAAAAAACGGGAGTTTACCATAATGGTCTAAGAGGTAGGTAAGAAGCAGTTAAACAATTTATGATTCGTGGGTATTTATTTTTTTGTTGCCTGAAGTCGCATAAATAGATTTTTATTCGCCCTGCGAAATAGGTGGTGGGTCTTCTGAATCTCTCCTTCTAAGAGGTGATTGGAATTAGTGGAAATTGGTTGAATGTACACAACATAGGAAACTATGATGGACTTTATGGTTTAGTAAAAAAATTTTATAAAGAAGATTTTTCAAGATTAGAAGCAACTAGAAGAGACTTTCAACAAATAGGTGATGCTTTAACGAGTTACTTAGTAGGTTCTGGTATTTTGGATGGCGCAACTGAAATATATGCCGCCCCTGTTTTGAGGGCGGGAGCAGGAGTGTTAAGGCCGTCTTCAGTTAGGCTGTTGGAAGAAAAGGCCAATTCGTTGGGTGTGCCATTTAGAACGTTTGGACTGGGGGCTAGCAGGCCTCACGAGAAAACTGACTCAAGACCAGCCAGAATATATCTGAACACTTTAGGAGATTTAAGGCCTGGGAATGATGCGAAAGTTATATTGTATGAGATGGGCGAAGCTACTGGTGCGACAGTCGTCGGAGCTTCTCAGGACTTGCGAAATTTAGATATAAGACCTGAAAACTTGATACTTTTGGCCGGAGCAACCTGTATCAACCAAACGGAAGGACGGCTTGGAACAGAAGTGCCTGGGATGACAATTATCTCAGGGTCCCAATGGCTATATAATGAAAAGCCAGGAGATACCCAGTTTTATCTGACCCGAATGTATAATCCTAAAACAGGTGCGTATGACATAATGGACCCACAAGATTGGGGTGCTGGTGTGTCGGGAAATAATATGGAGGAGTTTTTATCTCTGGTGGAGGAAGTTGTCCGTTTGACTCCACTTAATAGAAAGCTACTCCGTAATGAATGGCGTGATAAATTTAACTAAAAGGGAAGGGGTAATGAGGTAAAAATCTATCATAGATTTAAGCCTCACTCCCCAATTTAACTTAAGTGGAAGTGATGCCGTACCAATTTTAGAGCCCTCGCAAAAAGAAGTTTTTTCTACTTCTAAGTCTAAAATTCTAGAGGATGGTAGTCATGGATGACGGCGAGCTCATGAGCAGGCTTCACGAGCATGAGAGGAAGATCCTCAAGGTGCTGGAGAAGAAGAAGATGTCCATGAACGAGCTTAGGTCCGCAGTAAACCTTCCCAGGGACTCGGTGGAGAAGGCCTCCCTGTGGGCGAAGGTCAAAGGCGTTTTACAGATTGATGAAAAGGTATTGGAGTTCTGCGAGATAACCGAAGAGGGGAAGGAGTACACGAAGAAAGGACTACCTGAGAAGGGAATGCTGAAGCTAATCAGCAAAGGCGACAACAGGATGGATGACTTGAAGGGCAAGATGGAGGGCTTCCCGATAGCTTTGGTCTGGGTGAAGAAGAACGGCTGGGCTGAGATAAGGGAAGGCAGGCTGGAGATCACTGAAAAGGGGAAGGAGGCTCTCAAGAAGACGCTGCCGGAGGAGAAGGCCTTGCAAGAGTTGGTAAAAGGCCCTAAACTGCTTGGAAGGTTTGACGAAAACCTCATCTCTACGCTGGAAAGGAGGAACCTCGTGAAGAGGGTTGAAGAGAAGGAGAAGACACTATATCTCACTGATTTGGGCAAAAGTATTGCCCCCAAGCTTAAAACAAGGGAGGAGATAGGGCAACTGACCCCGCAGATTATAATAGGCAAGGAATGGAAGAAGAAGCCCTTGAGGGCTTATGACATCACTTTACCCACTGAGAAGATTTATCCCGGTAGGAAGCATGTCCTCACGCAGGTGATAGAGTACATAAGGAAGGTTTGGCTGGAGATGGGATTCAAGGAGATGGCAGGCCCGACAGTCGATGTGTCGTTCTGGAACTTCGACGCTCTCTACCAACCGCAGGACCATCCGGCCAGGGACCTGGCAGACACGTTCTACATGAAGGTCCCGAAATTTGGGAAATTGCCGGATGAAAGGATTGTCGAGCAGGTCAAAGCGACGCACGAGAACGGCTGGACCTGCAACTCCACGGGCTGGCAGTATGATTGGGATCTGGAGTTCTCGAAAAGATGCATCCTCAGGACGCACACCACAAACCTTTCAGCACATACCATCGCATCGCTCACCGAGGATGATTTGCCCGCCAAGTTCTTCTCA
>Ga0154846_122_pt8 | contig 9023 bp, 12 predicted proteins | sample Rifle2008BG16ft_FD_105574 | JGI IMG/M metagenome (GOLD analysis project Ga0154846, IMG submission 105574) | Candidatus Micrarchaeota archaeon RBG_16_49_10
AAGTAGTTTTTCTCTCCCTTCATCTTTTTCATCTCAGAACGTCAATTCCGAGAGCATAATCTGTCTGCTTCAAGACAGGCCTTTCCCTTTCCACCGTGCCCAGGATGTACGGCGACTGGACTCCAGTCACTATCGTTATCACCTGGATCCTCCCTGCGCACTCAGGCAATATTCTGGCACCCCAGATTACCTGCGCCTCAGGGCTCAAGTGTTGGGCCACAGCCTCGCCAATCGCGTTGACCTCGTCCAGTTTCAGGTCCTCCCCTCCGGTTATGTGGATCAAAGCGCCGCTTGCGCCTGTGTAGTCCACGTCCAGGAGCGGGTTGGTCAATGCCTTGGTCACGGCATCCATTGCCCTGTCCGAGCTGTTGCTTTCTCCTACTCCTAGTGCGGCCACGCCGCCGGCGTTCATAATCGCCTTGACATCCGCGTAGTCGACGTTTACAAGCGAAGGCAAGGTAATGGTCTCTGTTATCCCCTTGACCATGCTCGCTATAAGTTCGTCAGCTACTGCAAATGCCTGTTGGAGCGGAAGCGAACCAGCATATCTCAATAACCTGTCGTTCTCTATGACAATCACTGTGTCAGCACTCTGCCTAAGTCTAGCCAATCCGTCCTCGGCCTTCGCTATCCTGGAGCCCTCAATCTTGAAAGGCATTGTCACGACACCGATGACGATCGCTCCCATCTGCTTCGAAATCTCCGAAACAATCGGGGCAGACCCTGTACCGGTACCGCCACCCATGCCCGCGCAGACGAAGACCAGGTCAGCGGCTTCCAAGGCGGCCTTTATCTCGTTCCTTGACTCTTCGGCCGCTTTGCTGCCTATCTCTGGATATCCTCCTGCACCCAGGCCCCTGGTAATCTCTTTACCAATCAATATCTTCTTGTCGGCCTTGCCTACGGTCAGATGCTTTGCATCTGTGTTTATTGCCACGATAGATGCCCCGGAGACACCCATCTCAGATAATCTGCTGGCAGTGTTCTGCCCAGCCCCCCCACAGCCAAAGACTACAATCCTGGCTTTTTTGACTGAGAACCCAAACTCCTCTTCAGCTAACTTGAAGTAGTCGATGTTGGATTGCACAGCGCCAGAGTTCCTCTGTAGTTTGAATCTGTCGGAGGGACTTTCAGTATCTGATGTGGCAAAAGTTTTCTTCAATGCGTTTTGCACGATCGAATTCATATGCACACACCCTCCTATATTTTTAATTTTATACTTTCATTTGGCGAAATCCTTTTAATATCCCTCAAATGAATATTATTCTTACAAGAAGTCCAAGATTCGAAGTCCAATCGAATTTTAATAATAAAACCGCGAGGATTTGGGAATCCTCGGGAAGTCCAATTATATCTTTTTTTAGTATATTTAAAAATGTTTTCTATTCTGTATAACCTTTTTTTCTTTTGCATTTCCTATGGAGGGGGGCTCATTTCCACTGCACTTCATTTGGAAAAAAGGCCGATTTTACGCCAATAAAGCAGTATTTACCCAAATTTCATGAGTTTTATCTAATTCAATCAATCTCATAACTTGTCTTATTAACGACTGCCTCCAAATAGAAAACACAAGTCTTATATATATGTTACTCCAAATACTTTCCTAACAGAGGTTGGGTCGGATGACCGGCGGACTAGTTTGTACAAATTGAATTGAAAAAGACTATTTCTTTAGCTAGCTCTGCGAACCTACTTGAAACTCAGGAGGTCGAGTCCAGTGACTGGTGAAAGCCTTTGCTCAGACTAAGGTAATAGACATCCATTCCCATTGGGGGGAAAGGGAGGACGAGCATCACACCATCCCCGAATTCCTTGAAAGGCTATACGAGATAGCCGACAGAAACAATGTAGCAAAGATTTGCATAAGCGACCCCTACCACAACGGCGAGGGGAACGAGAGGGTTAAAAAGCTTCTCGATTTGGACAAAAGAGGCTTATTGATTGGTTTCGCATTCCTGCGACTTGGAATTGACGGCGAACAGCAGCTGAGAGAGGCTTACTCCGAAGGCTTCAGGGGGATGAAGGTCGTATGGCCCATTGAGGACTATTCGCATCCCGATTACTACCCGCTCTACAGGGAGGCTGCAGAGCTGGGGATGCCAATTCTATTCCACACAGGGAGCGTCAGAGAAATTCCTAGATGGTATCTGATTGAAAGGTACGGAACCACAGCCATATCCGACCATATCAGAGAAGACGTCTCTGGGAAGATGAGGCCCATTCATATAGGCGAGATAGCAGCCAGATTTCCCACTCTAAAGCTAATAGGGGCCCATCTTGGCGTTGAGCACACAGGGGAGGCTGTAGAGCAGATATTGTCCCATGAAAACGTATACTTCGACATAACCGGGGATGAGGAGATACAAAGAAACGCCATGGAAATCTTGGCGTTCTACAAAGGGAGTTCCGAATATGCTAGGCTTTCTTCCAGATTGCTTTACGGCACCGACGCCACCTCTCTGGGCGAGAATGGGACGAAATATTCCGTGATAGAGCGGCTTTTTGATGAGTATGGGATCGATGACCGAACGAGAAAAATGTTGCTTTTCGAGAACTCTGCCGGTCTTCTCGGTCTGGAAAAAATCAGTAAGGAGGTTGAAGGATATGGCAGCGGTAGCTGAGGATGTGGCGGGGCTGATAGGCGGGACGCCGATGGTCCGCATAAACAACATGGTGAGAAAGCGCGGGGTGCAGCTTTTCGCGAAGCTCGAGAGGGCGAACCCGGGCGGCTCAGTGAAGGACAGGATATGCAAGTACATGGTCGAGCAGGCGGAAAGAGAGGGAGTCCTTACAAAAAACAAGACTATAATAGAGCCTACCTCAGGGAACACCGGCATAGGACTTTCAATGATAGCGGCGGCGAAAGGCTATAGGATAAAGCTGGTAATGCCTGAGAGCATGAGCATCGAGAGGAGGAAGATTCTCCAGCTCTTTGGGGCGGAGCTTGTCCTCACACCCAAGGAAAGGGGGATGGACGGTGCTATAGATATTGCTAGCGAGATGGCCAAGGACACCGAGAGGTACTGGATGCCCGACCAGTTCAGCAACCCCATCAACGTGCTCGCCCACTATGAGACCACTGGACGGGAAATCTGGGAGCAGACAGGAGGGAAGGTAACGCACTTCGTCGCTGGTATGGGCACTGGCGGGACCTTGATGGGCGTCGGGAAGAGGCTCAGGGAACACAACCCAAGGATAAGGATAACCGGCATAGAGCCGCACAAGGAGACGCCGATACAGGGCCTCAAGAACATGGAAACCAGTTACGTGCCGAAGATACTTGACATGTCGAGACTGGACGAGAAGATCATCGTGAACCTGCAGGACGCGATAGGGATGGCCAGGAGGCTTGCGAGGGAGGAAGGCCTTTTCGTCGGGCTGAGCTCGGGGGCGGCGATGTTCGGCGCGCTGAAGGTCATCGAAGGGCTTGATGAGGGAGTTGTGGTCGTGTTCTTCCCGGACGACGGCATGAAATACCTGAGCACGGGGCTGGTGGAGTGATGGCTATGGAGAGCAGGCTTGCGATAGTCGAGGTCTCGAAGCTAAGGGAGCACGAGAGGGTAGACACCGAGCACTTGGAGGAGCTGAAGTCCGAGATAGCGGGAGACGGCTTCCTGAAGAACCCGATAGTGGTGGACAGGAACACGAACATAATCCTGGATGGCCACCACCGGTTCAACGTGATAAAGTCGCTCGGGTACTCGAAGATACCAGTGCAGTACGTGGACTACAACAACCCGGAGATAATCGTGGAGGCTTGGAGGGAGGAGAGGAGGCAGACGAAGGAGAGCGTGGTCAGGAAGGCGATGAGAGGCGAGAAGTTCCCCCCGAAGACGACCAGGCACATAATCCCGAACAGGGTAGAGGGGGTAATGGTTTCGCTCAACAGGCTGAAATGACTGTCACTGCAAAATAAGCCAAACCAATATACTAAAACTCAAAAATATTTGAAGCCAAACAGACTAAGCAGAATCAGAGTAATTAAAATCTGCATTAATAACAAGACGATTGTCGATACCAAGCAGGCCAAAACCGCTTTCCCCTTCGAGATACCATGAATCTGGGAAAGACCTATTATCGTCAAAAACAGGGAGTAGATGATAGACAACCCGCCGACAATTGGTATTAAAGAGAGCAAGACCGTTGGCACAAGACTGTAGGCGACCGCCTTGTATGTCTCATCGAATCCACCCTTGACTTTAATTATCATCAAAGACAAGTGCACAGCCCCGGCAAAAACAAAGCTCCCAAAAAGAGGAATTAAAAGATTAGATGCCAAAATAGTCGTGCTTCCTGTATAACCGAGAAGGTTGTCAAAAATCCCAAAACTACCACTCGACGCAAGCATGTTCATGCCGAACTTCATGATTGAGGCAAAAAGGGCGACTACAGCTAACGTCAAAAGGGAGTTGCCAATCCCCCTCTCAGGCTTGACCCTTTCGAAGAACTTGTTCGGGTTGGTCAGCAGGTATTTGAGCCTGTCCCAGAAATCGAATTCCCCCATACATAATCTATCGCCTTCCCCCAATATAAGGCTTCACCAAAGGCTTATTAATCCGGCCAGCGATATCTTTTATCAATGGTGAAGGCTGAATACATCTTCTACATCATCGGCATAGTTTTCCTTTTCGCGACCATAGCCTACTTCTCTTACGAGTACCTTTACAGCCTGTCAAATGCGGTCAAAGCGGCGATACTGTTCTTCCTGACCGTAGCATCGTTTTTCGTCGCCGACTTAATGAGGGAGAGGGGCATCTGAAATGGCGACATACACGGCTTTGGGTTACGGCCTGTTTTGGGTAGGGCTTGTGGTTTCGATAATCCTGTACGCGGTGAAGAGGAAATGGTACCCCATAGTTTATGTGATCTCAGTGGCGCTCTACATATTCACCGTCACTTTTGTCATAGAGGCCTTCAGCCTCTCTAAGAACTGGATACTTCTTCTGCTTGCCTTGTCTTCAGCTTTGATGATAGGAGTTGGTGTGTATCTTTCCAGAAGGTTCAAGGAAGACAAAAAATAGCAGCACCAAGCTCGTTTTAGGGGTTCTGGTGCCTTTGCTGGCGGTGATAGCTTTGATTTTCCTTGATGGCAACAGCTTTGGACTTTCAGTCAAAGACGAGACCGCAATGTCGCTGGGATACAATTCCATTTCCATGACCTCCATGTCCTATGATTCAGGCACCCCGGTCGCCCGCACTTTGACTATCAGCAACGACTATTTCCTCCCCAGGAAGGTCGAGATTCCGCGTGTGGTAGGATGTCTAAGCGACAAAGAGGGGATATCCGCTTGGGCAGCGCTTCGAGTTACGTACATCGAAGAGAGCCCTCCCTACGGGACCAAAGAACCTATTGACATTCCAGATTCCGATTACTATAACCCAAGCTCCAGACTGTTTGTTGAGGTGCCTGCACATGGGGAAAAGAGGGTGAGCATCCTTGTCAGGGTTTACGACTATTTTGATAAAACAACCTACGGCGATTACGATGAGGTGCTGCTCTTTGAGGCGAATCCCCAAGGAAGGTATTTCGATTCCTATACATATTGCCAGGACTTGGATGGCACTAGTCTGGAAAAAGCGGTTCACATACCAATAACAAAACAGTGATTTTCAGTTCCTAGCAATGATTCTTACCCAGCGACTTGCACGTCCTCGAATCTGATGTAAGGGCATATCCCTGCGAGTACCGTTCCACCGGAAGTGATGGTAGACTTGTCCGACAGCCCGCTGACGCCCCTCATCATCTCGATTAGGTTCCCCGAGACGAGACCGCCCTTGACAGGGTTCGCTATCTCGCCATTCTTTATCCTGTACCCCGCGCTTATCTCGGAAGAGAAGTCGCCCGTCATCCCGTCGGGGTTGAGCCAGCTGAACTTCTCCACCAGCACGCCTTCCTTAACTTCCCCTATCAGCTCATCCAGAGACCTTTTCCCTGGTTTGATGTAGAGGTTGGAGATTTGGTTGGTCGGCATCGAGCCGAACTTGGAGTCGAAGACGAAGAAGACGTCCGACTGCCTGAGGCCGTTCCCCGTGGACTTTGTCCCGTCCTTCAGCGCATAGAACTGGTCGTATGTGAAATTCTTGAACACACCCTTCTCAATCAGAGGCAGCTTCTGCTGTGGCACCCCTTCGTCGTCAAACCCGCTGCTCATCAGGCCGAATGGGTAGAGCCCGTCGCTGTGTATCGTGACATCCTCAGAGGCGATCTTTTCGCCGACGGAAAACTTTGACATCTCGTTCAGCTTCGCCCTCCCGCTAGTGTGGAAGTCCACCACCGAACCAACGCCGTCAGCCACGCTCCCAGGAGAGAATATGACAGTCATCCCTCCTGTCCCAGGCAGTTCGGCGGTGAGCTGGTCTCTGGAGAGCTTGAACCATTTGTCGAAATCCTCCTCACCGAAGTCGTCCACTCTCCTCCTGAACTCGTGCGGCCAGAACTCGACCCTTTTCTTGCCTCCCACCGTTATGGACATCTCTATCATGAACGCCGTCTCTTCCCTCTCCGCGTCGAGGCCTTCCGAATTCATTATGTGGACGGTGGAATCATACGTTCGAAACTTGCCGAACGAAAATTCCATATTATCCGGTTTCCTGTGCAACAGTTTCTCTATCGTTTCATTGATGGCCTTTTCCGGGTCGGATTTGATTTTTTTGTCCACGATATCAACCTTAGGGTATCTCGCCTCAAATGGGAATTGGAAGTCCACCTTCTCCGTCATCCTCGCGCTTTTGGCGGCACTCTCTATGACCTTCCTGACAGCCTCCCTCTCCTTGACATTGCTCGAGCTGAAGCCCAGCCCGCCGTCCAAAACCCTTATCCCATACCCGCTGTCGAAGGTCTTGCTGATAAAGTGCGGTCTGCCCTTCTCTAGATGGGTCTCGTTGACCTCGGACTGGACGAAGAAAACCTCGTAGTCTTTCAGCCTTTTCAGCTCTTTGATCACCAACTCTTCCATATAATCACAACCCCTTCCATATCTGCGGATTTTTCCTCAAGTACCTCAGGCCAGGTGGAATCTCCTCATCCTTGTGAGCCTTCAAAAAATCTGAGAAAGGAAGCCATTTAAGTTCGCTATTCTCGCCGTCGGCTATCCTTGGCTCGTCCTCCGTAGAGCAAAGTAAGAATATCTGCATATAGTTCTCCGATTCCTCGTAATGACAGTTGAGGATTTTGGCTATCTTTATCTGAACACCCAGTTCCTCCATCATCTCCCTCTGTGCTGTCTGGAAAGGCGTCTCATCCCCTTCCATGCCACCTGCAGGCAGGGCCCACATGTTGGGAAAATGACCTTTGGCCGGTGCCCTTTTGCAGAAGAGCACATTTTTCCCTTTCTTGATTATGCAAACCACCGCGCTCTTCACCCAATCACCGCCCCCCTTATCCTCATGAAAGGCCCGCCCGAGCTCACAGGCACATAGTCCTCGTGCCCCTTGCCGCATCCCGACCCGCGTAGCTCGAAGTCATCCGTAACCGCATCCACGTTTGACAGGAACTCGAGCACCTTCCCCGCTATTCCCACGCCCTTGTACAGTGTTGTCAACTCCCCATTATTTATCTCATAGGCCTTCCCTGTCATTATCTGTAGGTTGCCGCCCAGCGGGTCCTCCATCCCGGTCAGGGCCTTTTCTATGTAGACCCCCTTTTTGGTCTCCGCGAGCAGCTCGTCACGCTTCCATTCGCCTGGCTCTATGTAGGTGTTGCTCATCCTTATGAATACCTTCCTCGAAAAGTCCTGTGCCCTAGCGTTTCCTGTCGGTGGGGATTTAAGATGGAACCCTGTCGTTCGGTCGTTCATGAACTGCTTCAGTATGCCGTTTTTGACAAGGACATTGTCCTTGGACTTTATTCCCTCATCGTCGAAGAAGAAGAATCCCCTCTCACCCTCGTAGCTCGAGTTGTCGTGCACCGATACAAGCTCTGAGACGACCTTCTTCCCTACAAGGCTTGACAAGTATGACCTTCCTCTAGTCACCTGGTCCGCCTCCAGGCCATGGCCGAAGCTTTCGTGCGCGATTACGCCGGATATCTCGTCGTCGACGATTATGTCATGCTTACCCCCCTTCAGCATCTTTGCCTTCAGCATGTCCTTCGCGCTTTTTACGACTTCCCCGACCTTGACATGGACGTCGCTCTTTTCAAGTATCTCATGCCCGCCCTGCTTCGCAACGGCAAAGTAGTCGCTCTCTATCCTCTTCCCCTCCTTCGCGGTCGCGTTGAGGATGAACCTGTAGAACGGGAGGACCTGCCTTAGGTTCGAGCCCTCCGTGTTCATGAGGATGGTCTCGCCCTTCGAGTGGCCTAGGCTGACTGCGGCGTTTATTATCTTGTCGTTCCCAATTATCCTACCGTAGATATCCCTCACTACCCCTATCTTTTCTTCGTCAGACAAGTCATTAGGGTCCTCCATGACCTTGATTTCCCTGTCGATTTTCCAGGGCTCCTGTAGCACTATGTCCGACCTCTTGTTCCCGACCTTGGTCACAAGCCTCTTCGTCTCGTCGAGTATCCTCCCCTCGTCCAGCTCGTCGAAGGCGAGGTAATACCATTTGTTTGCGGAGGATATTCGCACGGTCAGCCCGACTGAGGACGCGAAAGAAACAGCCTCCTTTGTTTTAGTCTTGCTGTAGCCCATCCCTCTTGCCGATTCGAAGCGGACATCGCCGTAGTAGACTTTCCCCTCCAGTGCTTTCACCACCCTTTCGACAAGTTCCCTGCTCATGAGACCATCTCCCGGAATCGTTCGGCGGTCATGCCGCGGATCAGAATGCACTTCCTCTTCGATTTCAGGCCTTTTATTATTTTGACTTTGGCTTTGAAAAGCCTTTCCAATCCCCTTACTATCTCCTCATTGGCCTTGTTGCCCTCCGGCTTGGACCTGCAGTGGACGATCAGCTTGTCTTTTTTCTCAACCTTGAACTCCGGAGAGTTCGGCCTAACTGCGATTTCCACGAAAAGCCCCTCCTTTGTCTCGGAAAGCATAAGAATAATTGGCGCTAAAACCATATCTCCTTTTCTGGCTAAA
>Ga0154846_109_pt2 | contig 8851 bp, 11 predicted proteins | sample Rifle2008BG16ft_FD_105574 | JGI IMG/M metagenome (GOLD analysis project Ga0154846, IMG submission 105574) | Candidatus Micrarchaeota archaeon RBG_16_49_10
AGCCATAAATTAAGATACCTTTTTAACATTAAATATTGGCCAAAAATACTTCATGCGGAGCAAGTTAGATTCACTTGGCCTTGGTCAGCCTTATCCCCTCGCTGTCTATCTCCAGGGGATGCACCTGCATGTCGTGGTTCGTCCTCCTCATCTTCTTTATTATCAGGCTCCTCGGCGACCCGCCTATCACGTCCACCCCGGCCTTCATCAGTATGACCCCGTCAGCCACGAACTCCTCCACCCCGAACTTGCTCCAGTTCTCGATCGGGACCTCGGATATGAGTATCGCGGTCACGTTCCTCTTCTTCAGCTCCTTCATCAGCTTGATCATGTTGTACCTGATCTCTATCGACTTGTCCGTGACCTCGCAGAACAGGGTTATCGAGTCGATCACCAGCAGGTCGGCCTTCATCTCATCGAGGTACTCTATGACTATCTCCACCAGCTTCTTGACCCTCTGGATGTCTATGTAGACTATCTTGAAGGTGCCCTTCTCCACCGCGGAGCGCAGGTCCTTCTCGATGTACTCGACGTCGTCCAGTATGTTGTCGGCCAGCTGCTGCAGGGTGATGTAAAGGCCCTTCATGCCGTTGGCTATGTTCTTCCAGAGGAACTGGCACGAGAGCATCGTCTTCCCCGTCCCGGCCTCGCCGGAGAGCAGTATTATGGACCCCGGGATGAACCCGCCCTCGAGTATCTTGTCCAGACCAGGTATCGAGGTGGTTATCCTTTCAGGTGGCTTCTTCATCAATAAAGATTTGTTTTGGCAGCTTAAATTTCTGACAAGCGATAGAAGCGGAATTTCTATTTTGTGTACTTAGGCTTAGAGGCGGCTATTGTGACAACAAATTTTCATGGGCCGTATAAAAGACTTTTTGTCGAGTATTCTTGTCGGCGAAGATAGTCTATCCCTTTCTGAGTTATTTGCAATCCTCCTTTTCTCCACCTGACAAGACCCTGATTTTCCAAACCTAGAAAATCTTCTCGTTCCCCTTGAATATGATAAGAAGGTATAAACCTTCTTTCTCCAAACAGTACTCTTAAACTTGTCACTATACCACCAATTCTTAGTTTCCTTCTTTATACAACTCAAGACTTAAATAACTTTCGCTGGATTCCTTGTAAAAATGTACCGTCTGGCTCCGCTTTTTGGAAAATCCTCGGGGATTCCCCAGGGAGTGCAATTTCACAACGAGACAGCTACCCAACTGTGATAGAGTGGAAATTCCTACCGGACGAAAATATTTATTAAGCCAAAAGTCGAATATTGTTCTCAGGAGGCTAATGTAATGAAAAGAAAAGGACAAGCGGCAATGGAATACCTGATGACGTACGGCTGGGCCATCCTGATCATAATAGTAGTGATCGGCGCCCTCTGGAAGATGGGCGTATTCTCGACCAGCTCGACAGTGACATGCAGCCCTTGCTTCAGCTACTTCGCCTACAGGGACTATGCAGGCGGCACTCTGAAGCTTAGGAACGGTCCCCAGACGGTCAACATAACGTCCGTCGTAGGAGGGGATGACCCCACAACCACGCAATTCACGGCAGGACAGGACGTAACGATAGACGGGATAGCAACAACAGGGGACGTGGACTTGACGCTGACGTACACGAACGTCGATTCAGGGCTTTCGCACACGGATACCGCTACAATCCATAACTAAGGAGTTTTTCTTTTTTTCTTTGTTTTTTTCTTCTTCCTTTAGAGTGTTTTCCATATTCTGCAAAGGCTTAAATTTGTAATGGGGCTGAATTATAGGATGCCCTCATACTTTCCAATTCCAGAAGGGGTGAAATACCGCCCTCTTCTAACCAAGCATGGGCCACACCTAATAAAGGATATTGAAATAACCCTATGGGTTATGCTCTCCAAAAGGCGTATTCCCCAAACGACACATGGGTTGCGCTCCCCCGCCATTCTAGCGGATGGCCTTTGATTTATAACGGGTTAGCTATAAGGAGAAGTGGTTTCGAGGAGGACGCAGTAAGGCAAGGCTTGGAGTATAACCCTAAGAAATATCACTACAGGCTGACTCACCCACTATTCGCGATGTGGCTGATGCATGCATTCGGGAGGGAGGGCTATGACTTACGGGGAATACCCCTCTATGAAGAGTTTTTGCAAAGGCTTAAATCTGTTGCTTCTCATGAATTTTGAGTGATAATATGGCTGGGGATGACTATACTAAATTGAGATTGCCGTTGGACTATGAATTCATAACGGACGGCGGTCTTTACCGAGTTTTGAAATCGATGGGTGACAAGCAAATCGCCGTTTTTAGTTGGTCCAAGCCACCCGTCAATTCGACAGTTGAATACTTGACATATTGGCACTCAAGGGGAATGGACCCAGAGAAATATATGCCACTTACATGAAGGCTTCCATGTCCTTCTCCTTCTCTTTGGTCTTAGCTTTGTACTTAAGCAGTGCCTCTTCGAAAGGTATTCCCTTCTCAGACTTCTGGCTCTTCCTCCCTCTCACCCTCACGAGCACTGGATGGTTGACGGCCTCCCCTACTATTAATGCCTCCCCAACGCGCAGGCCAGGTATCGTCTTCACTACATCCGAGTTAAGTCCCTCTGAGCTCTTTCCTATGTGGTCAAGGTCGTAGGGGTTGGTGACGCGCAGGATTATGTGGGTGTTGCACTGCGATAGGGCGGTGGTACTCAGTTGTATAGGCCTCTGGGATATCAGCACTAGGGAAGCGTGGAACTTCCTTCCCTCCCTCGCAATGGTCTCTATTATCCTCCTTGACAGCGCACCCTCCTTCCGGGTCCCCTCCGGGCAGAAGTTGTGCGCCTCCTCTACGACGAAGATGAACGGCGCAATCTTCCCGTCCCTCCTCTGGTTGAAGAGCTGCCTTGCAAAGTATGTGACTATCATCTGCTTCTCCTTCATGCTGACGAAGTCCGATACGTCCAGCACGCTCAGCTGGCCGGGTTTCACAAGCTCCGCCATGCTCGGTCTTGTGTAATTCGAGAACAGGTCCTTGCTCTCGAGCCCCATTATCCAGCTTATCAGCACGTCCTTCGTGACCCTCTTTATCTCGCTGGTCTCTATCGCGGTCACCAGCTCCTTGAAGCCGTACTGCCTCTTCTTCGACCTCAGGTTCTCTATTATACCGTAAAGCTCTCTAGACTGCGCCGGGGAGATCTGCGGTATGAACTCCATCAGCTGGTAGGTGGAGAGGGCCGATGCGGCGATGGATATGTTTTTCTTGTCGAACACCTTCACCGACTGCCCGTACCTCTTGTCCTTCGCAAAGCCGACATACTCAGCGTGCGGGTCGATGACTATTATGGCCGGCTTCCCGAGCTCCTCCATCCTATCCAAAAGCTCCTCGAAGAGCACGCTGGTCAGGTAGCTCTTCCCCGAGCCGGATATGGCCAGTATCGCGATGTGCTTCTGGAACATCCTGGTGAGGTTGACCCTCGCCTCCAGGTCATGGAACGAATCCTCCCTATATCCAGACCCTTTTCGCTGTCGAAGCCCAGGAACTCGGAAAGTATCTTGATGTCGGCATCCTTCACTGCGGTGCCTGGAGATGGTGGTAATGTCACTCTCTTCATTAGGCCTTGGTCATAGACGCCAAGAGGGGTGGTCTTCGCGACCAGGTATTCCCACCTCTCGACGGGGAACATCTCGGTCAATGCCCGGCCGGACTTCTCGTACTCCCTGACCGACTCGGCCTGCATGAAGTACCTGTTGGTCTTTATGATGTCGTCTATCCTGCCTATCAGGATGCCGTTCTCGGTCTCCACCTGCACGAACTGGCCCTTGTTCGCGGGGTTGCCGGTGGCCTCCTTGATGACGAAGTCGAACTTGAACGTGGACGGCCCATCGAAGGACGAGATGACGGTGCCTATGGTCTTCATGGGAAATATATTGGGCTGAAAAGACAAATAGTTTAATTAAAATCGTTTCTAGTACTTATCAATCAATTCAATTCTTTTAGGCAACAGAGTACCGTCTGATTTAGCCAATCTGTTATAAACAATATCCCCAACAGCATGCGGGTTTCTATAAACTCTCGAGGGAATGGACACATTCAAACTTTTAGCCGACTCACGCCCAGATTCTGGAATCACATCCACTATAACTGTTGCATTCTCTACTCCAGGTAGTAAGTCCCTAGAAACTGGATAGAACCCCTTGCTTGGATTTTCCACCATCCCGATTAAACCGGCTAATCTGTCGTCATTTTTTACTCTCTCCCTGTATCTCTGAACACCTTCAGCCACCAAATTAACACAGTACATGACTAAAGTGCCAACAACACCTTGTGGAGTTGGCCCGAGAACTGCAATCGGTAGTGCTGTTGTAGCTACAGCCACACCAAGACGGCTTGGTGGTGTTCCTTGTCTGTCCAAAACATGGATGTAAAACAGCAAAGATAGAGGAGGTTTGTCCCCGCCTTGCCGATTAGTATAGAGTGAATTATGGTCTTGTTGGAAATCATGTTCTGGGAAAATCGCCTCAATAATATCACTATACATACTGGAATCCGGGAGGCCATTTTTGAGACAACTTAGCATTCTATTAACCATTTAACCACTTAAATTATTGATTACTCTTTAGTGATAATACATGTAAAATATTTATACCTTTCTTTTCTGGTTGGTCGCCAAATTTATATTGAAAATATTGTAATTAACATAGGTTTCCTATGAAGTTCATCAAGAACAAACCCGCCCTTCTATTGGAGGACATAAGCGCAGTCGCCATCACAGACCTGCACATAGGCCTGGAGTACGACCTCTACAGGTCGGGTGTGAGGATACCGCAGCAGACTGAGAGGCTGAAGGCCGAGATAAAAAAAATTGTCAAAAAGGCGAAGGCCGAGAGGCTGTTGGTATTGGGCGACATAAAGCACATAGTCCCGGGGACGAGCTTCCAGGAGAGGAGGGAGATACCTGAGTTCTTCCAGGATCTGGTCGGGATTGCGGAGATACATGTGACTCCAGGAAATCATGATTCCAACATACAGGAAATGCTTCCGCCCGAGGTCATACTCCATCAATCGGAGGGCTTCCTGATGGGCAAGTACTACTTCAGCCACGGCCACACATGGCCATCGAAGGACTTGATTAAGGCCGACACCTTCATCACCGGTCACACCCACCCCACCGTTGAGTTCAAGGACAGCTTAGGGTACAGGATCACCAAACCCGTCTTCCTGAAGGGCTTCCTAGAAGGTAAAAAGGTAAAGGAGAGATACGGTGTGGGGAAGAGGATAGGCATTGTCGTACTTCCGCCCTTCAACGGCCTCTTCAGCGGCTCCCCGATAAACGGCGATGGCGAGGACATCCTCCTCGGCCCGATATTCAGGAACAGGGTTGTGGACATCAAGGAGTGCGAGGCCTACCTGCTGGACGGGACGTTCCTGGGGAAAGTGAAGGACATTTAGCCTTTGGACACTCGTTCTTTCAGTGAAGGGAAGCCGTCGATGTTCTTTATTTCGTAAATCTCTATCAACTTCCTCCTGCCCTCGCTTGTCTTCGCCAGCTCCTTGTACACCCTTCTATGGTTTTGGAAGATGGAGTTGATGAAATCAGTGTGGATTTTTCTCCACTTTTCCGGATTGTTCCTCACGAATTCGGCCCATCTCTCTATCTGGTCTAGGTGCGTCTCCCTCATAACCTCAATTCCCTTATCAGCCTTTTGATTTTTTCTATCTCCCTTTCGTCAATTCTTAATTCCGTGGAATTTTTTCGCTTCCTCTTCCATCTTGTCAAGCCTGGTGTAGTAGTCGGGGAATTCATTCAAGTGCGCCAGGGCGATCTTGCCGGTCAATACAGGGTCGTTGTTCGTCACGTTCGTCTTCGGGTCCCTCCTCCCGTGCTCCAACTCGACGTTCATGCCGTCCCTGAACTGCTCCGCATCGAACTTGTCCCATCTCACGCCCAGCTTCTCGCCAACCCCCTTGGCTTCCTTCAGGCTGAAAACCATCCAATCACCTGGAATAGATTGGCTGCTCAAGAATAAAAGATTTCTCGGACGGTTTTTCAAACTTCTCTTTGATAGAAAAGGGAGGAAATTTAAGGTTATTTTGCCAATTGGATTTATGTTGAATAGATTTAGAGCAAATAGGTATCGTGCTACCAACGAAAGACCAGATCCAATTCAGCAATCTCAAATAACAACGGGAGCATTTTTCATGATACCTCTTGTACTTACGCATGAAATGTCAAGTGTATTTTCGCAACATGGTTTATCATACGATGAAGGTAATGGCGTTGTTTATAGATCAGGATCTTCTTTATACGGCAATGTTAATGATGTAATGGGTGGACAAGACATCGAAATTGCCACAGTTGGCGGGGAAAGTTGGAATTATTTAAAAATCGGAGAAGAATGCCGAGGCGGACCTGCTAGGCGAAGCTTATCATTATCATTATCTCAACTTTGGGCAACTCAAGTTCCTGAAATCCCATCAAAAGCTTCATCAAGCGGGCCTTCTGTTAGCGCTTAGACAAGCCCCCAATCCCTCAGCAGCTGCTTCTCGCTCTCGCTCAGCTTCTCGTAGACATCCTTCAAGCCCTTGAGTGTGTACTTGGTAATCACAGAAACGAGCACATTCCCCTCGCTCACTTGCCTCCCCACGGTCGGCTCGCCCATGGAGACGGCAACCTTGTCCCCCCTCTTGGCGGAGTCTATGTTCTTCCCGTCCTTCTGTATCTGGTCCACCTTGCCGACGTCCTTCCCGCCCTCCAGCATCATTGGGGCCCCCTGCTTCAGCAAGCCCTCCAGGACATCCACCCCGAAGACGGCGGGCTTGGCGTTCCTGAAGACGAAGCCTGGTATGATCCTTATCTTGCACGGCCTCACCAGCGCGCCGAGCTTCTCCTGCTTCCTCCTCTCGAAGGCCTCGTCATGCCAATCACTGTACTCCTCCAGCAGGCGGTAGATGATGTTGTTGAGGAAGATCTTCACCTTCAAATCCCTCGCCAGCTCCTCGCTCTCGCTCAGTACTGAGACGTTGAAGCCCAGCACAACCCGCCTGAGGTCCTCCTTCCCGGTGTCGCCGTCTATCACGTCCTGCTTCACTATGACGCCTATCCCGGCCTTCTTTATCGGTATCCCCTTGTCGGTGAATATCTTTATCATCGCCTCCAGGCTCCCCAGTGTGTCGGCCTTGATTATGACGCCTTCAATCTCCCTCTTGAACTGGACCTCCTCCAGATCCTTCTGCACATCCCTCATGCACGCCTCCACGTCCCTTTCATCCGACACGCAGATGACAGGGCTGCCGGCAATCACCCCTTCAAGGTTAGGCGCGGCTATCTTTATCCCTGCTGCGGCATGGACCTCATCCACGCTGTCGAACTTCTTCTCCACCCTAAGCTCCCTAAGGGCCGGCGGCCTGAGCAGTGCTTTGACCTTCGTCCTCAAAGGCTCCCTTCCGCCTATTATAAGGAAGTCCCCCACCTTCGCAGACCCGTCGTAGAGTATGACATCAACGGTCGTCCCGAACCCCTTCACGTCCTTAACCTCCAGCACAGAGCCCCTGGCCTTATCGGAAAGCGTAAGCTTGTCCTTCAGGAACTGCTGGGACAGGCCGGCAAGCATCATCAGCAGCTCAGGCACGCCTTCGCCAGTCTTCCCAGAGCAGGGGACTATCGCAATCTCCTTCGTGAAGTCGGTTATCCTGTCGAACCTCTCGGCGTTGAAGCCCCTCTCGGAGAGCTGCGCGACGAGGGTGTAAAGCTTATCCTCAAGCTCGCCCTTTATCCTGTCGTTCTGGACGGCGAAGCTGTCGATGAAGCACGCATTCTTCTTCGGGTACCACCCCGGCAGGAGGTCGACCTTGGTAGCGGCCACAATGAAGGGGGTCTTGAACTGCTTAAGGTACTGCAGGCTCTCCTCGGTCTGCGGCTGGAAGCCCTTGGTGATGTCAATCAGGAGTATGGCCAAATCAGCTATCGAGCCCCCCCTCTTCCTCAGGGTGGTGAAGCTCTCATGGCCTGGCGTGTCTATGAAGAGCAGGCCGGGTATCTCCATGCTTATATTCAGCTTCTGAAGAAGCCCGCCGCAGAAATCCTTGACCACATCGATAGGTATGAAAGAGGCCCCAATGTGCTGCGTAATACCTCCTGGCTCCCCTATTTGGACGGTGGTGCCTCTAATCGAATCTAGAAGCGTTGTTTTTCCGTGATCAACATGACCCAGAATAGCCACGATTGGCTGCCTTATCATAGCAATCTCCCCTTAAAGAAATGCAGTTTAATCAGTAAATCTTTATGCCTATTTAAATCTTTGCGCAACCTCGCCCAGCTGCGGAAACCCGCCGTTGACGCCCCCATATATTATTGCAATCAGCAGGAACAGCAGCAGCGCCTGAAGGAAATAAGCCAAAACTGGGTACTCGTAGATGTTCCTGCCTTTCCTGAAGAGCTTGAACAGGAAATACCCGAAGAGCAATAGGGCGGCCGGCGCGACAGCGTAAATCACGTCGCCTTCCAAGGCCATCACAAAGGTAAGCAGGGAATAAACCAGTGCAGCTAGATGGAGGGCAACTTTCTCTTTCCCGTTTAAGTCAACCACCATCGCGTTCCTCATCTGCGTGTGCATTGCAGCCGCCGCCATCATCAAAACCCCGACGTTCAGGAAAAGGTTCCCGAAAAACGGAGTGAATAGGTAGCCCGACCCAGCTACAAGAAGCAGGGCCGAGCCTTGGGAATACACCACAGCGGCAATCAGGAAGAACAGGATGAAGCCCCCCCTTGTGGTCATGTATTCCGCCCCCTCACTTTCCACCTCTTTGCAGATTGCGAAGAACGAAAGGGCCATCGCAAAGGGCATGAGGAACTGCAGGATGTCATCAATATCAATGCCAGTAAAAGGGAA